>ENA-ORBV01000178-ORBV01000178.1-microbial-mat-metagenome-genome-assembly--contig:-NODE-178-length-139202-cov-13.580349_pt1 | contig 139202 bp, 103 predicted proteins | sample MGYA00237777_ERZ505514 | MGnify/ENA primary metagenome ERZ505514 (study PRJEB26160, sample SAMN06269048) | microbial mat metagenome | isolation source: Oligotrophic lake microbial mat | place...
GTTAGGTTTTATTTAATTGATGTATAAAATTCGAGGAAAATATCAAAACCACCAAGCACGGGAAACCGTGATTTTTAGGGAGAAGAACACATATCATCGCTTGGAATGATGGAATCGCTTCTTTAGAAAATCAAGAAACCATCTTTAATTTGCGGGGAACTGTTTTGCTCAGATTTATTTTGCCTCTGTATAATTCTTCCACTGGGAAAATCAAATCCCAATTCTTGCCCCATACCACATTTCCGTTTTCAATTTTAAATTGTTTGAAATAGCGCAGATTTTTGTACTTGCTTAAATCCCCTTTTGCGAAAGCTGTAAGCGCATTGGAAAAATTCACGTCCCTCTCACTTCCATTGCTGAAAGTGAGATATAGTATGTATTGCTCTTTATGAAGCGCGTGTATCACGCTAATCGTTTTCATTTCTTCAGTCTTTTTATTTTTTCACAAGTTATCTAAAACGCCCTCCCCACCCCCATCACAAACCTAAAATCAAAATTGTCAGGCGATGCAAAGGGCGCGTGGCTCAGGTAAAAAGGAACATCAAAGCGAATCGTTAGGGGCTTAAGTGTTTCAAACCATCCCCATTTTTTAATCGTGAGCGCTGCGCCCGCTCCTGCATCGGTTCTGAAATTTGAAAATGCTTCATCCCCGTTGCCTTTGTCATACACGATGAATCCGCCATCGGCAAACACATAAAAATCAAGGTGTACATAGTCCGATAATTTTTTCGGTTTCCATTTCACGATACCATCCAAATCAAGTTCGGCATTAAACGAGCCGCCTGAATTTCCCTTGTAAGCAGGAAAGGCTTGCCCATCCTCGTCTTCAACAAGCAGATAGCCCGCATAGCCGCGCACGTTCAAACCTCCACCATGATGAAAATGATTCACATCATTGCCGAAACTCCCTACCCAAACCTGCGGGAAATATCCGCGCGAACGTGTGAAGGGATTGTCCATCATCTCTTCATTATTTGCCTGCGCAAAATAAAGCGCTGACATGGAGGCTTGATTAGAGCCGGTGCCAAATCTTCCGAACACGCGCGAGCGCAATTCAAGCCGCCAAAACTTCAGGCTGTTAATGTGCGTGATTTGTAAATAATGATAATCAAAATCGGTACCGATGGCGTTGCTGCGTAGGGTGAGATTAAATTTCCCGCTTGCCTTTGTTTTCGTGTACGGCTGATTCAACTCCACATTCACTGTATTGTTAATCAGGTTTGGGGCTTCCCACTCGCCCGGATATAATAAGTAATTGAGCTTCGACTCTCTTGGCTTATTCATCATTTTCATGTAGAGCATGAACTGCGTGTTCTTCTTTCCGACCGTGACATCAAAGCCAAATTTGTATTGCTCATATCCTTCCCAATACATTGTTGTGATGAATACGTTTGAATTTTTCACCAGCTTGTCCATGCTTGTGCTATAATCGAAACGGTAGTTGAACTTGTCGAATTTGCTTTTGTCTTCCGATGGAAAATCAAAACGCTCAGGGTCGCCTTGCCCCAGTTTTGTGCTTCCCATTACCGTAAGGCTGAAGCGATGCTTGTAGTTCAGAAAATTACCGTTGAGGTTTGCTCCGAGTTTGAGACCATCATACGCGTTCCACCATAGAGCTGGTCGCCAATACATGCGGTAGTTTTTCCAGTCGGGAGAATTGGAAACTTTTGAATCGAATTTCAAAATGATGTTGCGCGATTTTGCATTGTCGGGCATATACACATCCGCAAGACGATTCGTAGGGTCAATCACTACCCTATCAATTTTTGCAGGAAGCGAAATGGTTGCCGTGTAAGTAGGATAAAGTTTATCCCATCCGTGCCACTTGGGTAAAATAGTAGCGTTGGTCTCTTTCACAAACCACTGATTCGGGATGTGATAATAGAGCGTGTCATTATTTTTAGTCGTTACCATTAAATCGAGCGGCATTTGCATTCTGCCTTTGCGCTTGAGCGTTATTTGATAGTTTGAAGTTTGGAGTTTGATGTCTGAAGTTGAGTCCACAGACGACAGTCCACTGTCCACAGGTTTCATACTGTCGTCTGTGGACTGTGGACTGTTGACTGTTTTAGCCCGTTTCACTTTCATTACCCGATAATCCACATTCTTCACCGTCTCTAACCACTGGTCAAAGAACCAATTCAAATCAACACCAGTGAATTGGATAATCGAATTGCGAAAATCTTCGGGATAGGGATGGCAGAATTTCCATTGGTTGAAATAGTGCAGCATCGCCTGCGTGAAAAGGCTATCACCCAAAACGTATTGCAAATTGTAAAGCATCGTGGCGGTTTTCATATAGACATGACGATAACCACCGCCTTGCCGTATCGCCCCGTGAAAACCATCGGAGTGCGTGTTCAGAAATGCATCTTCATTTTTTGTCGCATCTGCCAAATAACCCCAGTAAACATATGTTGTGCGATAGTCAACCTGCTCTTTGAACTTCTTCTTGTATTTGCTTTTCTGTGGCGACATAGGAACATATTTCCCTTTCAACTTTTCCAAAGCCCGCGTTTCAATGAATTGAGTAAATCCTTCATCCAAAAAAGCGCGATAGGTTTCATTGCTTCCGATGATTCCGTAAAACCAATTGTGTCCGACTTCGTGCGCAATGGTGGCGTGATTGCTCGGTTCCAATCCACCACATAACGTGAGCATCGGGTATTCCATGCCATCGTTTGCATCAGCAACCACCAATTTCGGATAGCCGTACATCCCGAAATCACGCGAATAAATTTCAACGCACTTTGCGGTATAGTCTGCAACGGTTTGCCAGCGCGAAGCATGTGGTTCCTGCACGAGCGCAATACACTTGATGCCATTCCATGTTTTCTCACCAATGCGATAAGTAGGGTCGGCAGTGAAAGCAAAATTGTGGACGTTCTCTGCGTGATACTTCCATGTTTTGCGAATGGTTGAATCATAAGAAACAATCACGCTGGGCGTTTCTTCGAGCGGTTTGTTTGCAAAATTTTTGATGTCGAGCTTTTCGCGCAAATCGTTTGGCAGCACCTCTTCTCGATTCACTAAGTTGCCGGTAGCTTCCACAATGAAATTATTTGCAAACGTCAGTTCAGCATCAAACGTCCCGAAATTGGCATAGAACTCTCGTCCGAGGTGCTGGTCGGTTGTCCATCCGAATTTTGCATCATACACACAGATAATCGGGTACCAATGCACGCCATTATAGTGCTTGTAGCCATAAGCCTCATACACTTTGTTTCGTCTGCGAATCGTGCCTTCAATATCAAAGTAGGTTTTGAATTCAATTTCAAAAAAAGTAGAATCATTTGGAAAAATCGGCTTATCAAGCTGTACGCGAAAAATGGTGTTATCCAATTCGATTTGTAAATCTTTTTCCTCGTGTGTGAAAGATTGAATTGGAGTTCCGAGTTTCTGCGCTTCATATTTCCCGTACTTCGGTTTCAATTTGTTTTGCTTGTGCAATTCATCATAGTAAGAACCAGGCTGCACCGCATTTTCATACAAATGAAAAAAAACTTCGTGCAATGTGTCGGGCGAGTTGTTCCAATACGTGAGTTTTAATTTGCCGTCAATGATGTCCTTTTTTTCATCAATGCTTGCTTTGATTGCATAATGCACATCCTGCTGCCAGTAGCCGGGATAAGGCGAACGGTTTTTCCAGTAAAAAGGATTGTCGCTGCTCCGGTAAGTAGTTGGAGGAGTTAACGTGTTCGTAGATTGAGCAAATGCAGAATTCGCCAATGTGCCGATGAGCCAATATGCAAATACAACTATTACCAGCGTTTTGAAAATCCTCAATTTCATTGCAGAACAAAATAACAAGATTTGGACAAAAGCCAGATTAATAAAATAGCTGCCAATACAACTTTGATAACCCGTGTTTCGTCATAACATAAGTATAGATTTGCTCATAATAACTTTTGAATGAGAAAATACTTCGCGTTTTTCCTGCTTTTCACGCTGTATTCCAAACTGAGTTTTTCGCAATGCATTCCTTTGCCGCCAACTGAAACACCCGGGTTCTGCCCGCCTGCTTCCGGTTTCCCCTGTATCACAAGGGGCGAGCCTTTTAGCGCAACGATTTATTTTGAAAATTTTGATACTTTCGAAGGGATAGTTATCTCTCAATTAAGATTCGACAGCATCAACAACTTACCAAACGGAATTTCTTATACTATCTATCCTGACAATACTTTTTCATCCGGGGAAACAGGATGTATTGTGTTTGCTGGCGTTACTAATGATTCAATTGGATTGGACTATTTAGATATTGCCGTGACATTTACAATTGTCGGCATTGGAGCAATCAGCAGTGAATTATATGAAATATGCAATCCACTTCCCGTCTATTGGGATACTACTCCTTGTCCAATACCTCCTTACCATTTACGCATTATAAACACAGGAGACTCCTGTTATATTGATACTGCTTCATGTATGATACCTACCGGAATTAAAGAAACTAAACTTGCTGCCTCCATATATCCTAACCCCTCATCCGAAAATTTCTCGATAACTCTCAATAAAGACCTTCAGCGTTTTGAATTGCAACTGCTTGCTGTTTCAGGCAAAATTTTAAAGACGTTTAAGAATTTATCCGGCAGCAACTACAACTTCAGCCTGAAAGATTTTGACAAAGGAATTTATTTCTATCAAGTCATCGCAGACAACCAACTTGCTTTCAAAGGGAAACTGGCAGTGATGAGATGAACACTCTTCCCGGCTCTACCTTCACTCGGTTTCTAATAATGAAAAAGTTTAGCTTTTACTATTTTCATCTTCTAAGAATTTTTAGACAAACCTTTTTGTAATTTCATCTCACAACAAATAAAAGGATTTGGATAAAAGCCTGCTCTATAAAATCGCTATCACGCTGATTCCAAACGTAGGTCCCGTATTGGCGCGGAACCTGATTAGCTATTGCGGAGGCGTGGAGGAAGTGTTTAAAGCAAAAATCGCCCGACTCATCAAAGTGCCCGGCATTGGTGATATAACCGCAAAAGAAGTTACAGAAGCCGATGTGCTTCAACGAGCCGAAGAAGAAGTTGAATTTATGCTCAAGCACAACATTAAACCTCTGTTTTATCTCGATGAAAATTATCCGCGCAGGCTGAAAGAGTGTTATGACAGCCCGCTTATGCTTTACCATAAAGGCAATGCGGATTTGAATGCCCAGCGCATTGTTGGAATCGTGGGAACGCGCAACGCCACTGATTACGGAAAATCAGTTTGCGAAAAAATCGTAGATGAACTTGCTGCATTGGATGTGCTCGTGGTGAGCGGACTTGCTTACGGCATTGACATCTGCGCACACAAAGCATCACTCGAAAAGGGATTAAAAACCGTAGGCGTACTTGGTCATGGATTGCACACGCTCTACCCTTCCGTGCATCGCAGCGCTGCGCAAAAGATGGTGGAGCAAGGCGGCTTACTCACCGAATTCATTTCCAATTCTGATTTCAATAAAGAAAACTTTCCGAAACGCAACCGCATCATTGCCGGTTTGGTGGATGCGCTGATTGTTGTAGAAACAAAAAAAAAAGGCGGTGCAATCATCACTGCTGAAATCGCCAACACTTACAACCGCGATGTGTTTGCCGTGCCCGGAAATATTAATGCGCAATATTCAGAAGGGTGCAATTTTCTCATCCGCACCAACAAAGCAGCCTTGCTTGATGATGTAAATGAATTTATCGAAGCGATGAGCTGGTCGCAGGAAAAGAAAAACGGCAAAGCTGCCAAGCAGGCAAGGTTATTTGAAAATTTAGATGCCGATGAGCAAACGCTCGTTGATATTTTAAAAGCAGAACAGAAAATCCGTATTGACGAACTCTCTCAGAAAATGAACCGCCCGAGCGGAGTGATTGCCAACAGCCTGCTGAGCCTCGAACTGAAAGGCATTGTGAAAACGCTGCCGGGGAAAGTCTATGAGTTGTGTTAAATAAAAAAGCGCCAGATGAAACCACCTGACGCTTTTTAAAAAATTTAAAAGTCTTTCTTACTTCAAGATGAAAGCTCCTACTCCGCTGAAAGCGCTTTCCGTATAAACTTTCACGCTATAGTTACCTTTTACCAAAGGCAAATCATAGCTCCAGCCTACACAGTAATTCTTACGTTTGTTCTGGTATTCAATCGTTGTAGTAGAGGTGTAACGCGCTTGTGAGTTATCGTCCTTCACGGTGAAGTTGCCTGCACCGCTTGCATCCGTTCCCAACACCACGCCTTCCGGTGAAATCACCTGGAGGTAAATAATCTTGGTTCCCGGTTTTGAAATTTTATTCTCCAGCAAGTCAAAGCAAACTTCCACTCTCTTTGTCTTTGAAGCGATTGCAGTAGGAACAAACTTACCACTGCCTTTCTGCTTTAGCGGAACAGCAAGGATGTTGTCAGAACTGATAATGGAGCCTCTGTCAATCGTGCTTTGCTGGCTTGCAAGCTGGTCAGACTGCTGCTGCACTGTAGCCTGATAAGTCACCACTTCCTGCTTCAACAGGTTGTTCACCGTAATGAGCGAGTCAATACGCTCAAGATAATTTTCCTGTAAAACTTTTAAAGATGCCAACTCCGCTTCCAGTTCTTTTTTCTTTGAAGCATCTTTCTTCAATTCAGAAATACGCGCTTTTTTAGCCGAAATCTCTTTGTTTGCTACCGTGAGCAAACTGTCAAGTTCAGCATTTTTGCCTCTGAATTCTTCAAGGTTCACTTCAGTTTCTCCCAGTTTTGCGCTGGTTTCCTCTGCCTTCACACTCAGGTTTGCGGTTGCTGTTGAAAGCGAATCAACACGCGAGGTAAGGTTTGTGATTGCATCAGACTTTTTATTGCCTGAATAGAATAAATAACCATTAAGCCCCAGCGATAAAAGTAAAATAATTATCAGCGGGGTTTTAGAAGATGAATTGTTGTCAGCCATTTTTTTGATTTTAGGCTGCAAATGTATGGCGATTTCAAATGTGGAACCAATTTTCTTAAAATTTTTTATACACCAGCTAACCTGATGTGGATACTATTTGGTGAGTTTTATCATCATCAGGAAAATGGAATTCTCCTACTTTTGCCCAAAATTATTGCCATGAACACCAAAGACCCTGTAAGCAAAATCATGACAAAAAAAGTTATCGTGGCTACCGTGAAAAACAGGTTTTCACAGGTGCGCGACCTTTTTACGAAGTACAACATCCATCACCTTCCTGTTACCGAGAATGACACGGTAATCGGCATTATCAGCACACATGATGTGATTGCTGCTTATGAGAAATTGAGCAAGAAAATCCGTCTCATAGACGATAAGGTGCTTGATGTTGAAGTTCCGATTGAAAGTCTGATGACAAAAAAACCTGATACCGTTTCATCAGATACTCCAATTAAGAAAGTGGTGGAGTTATTTAACAAAAAGGGCTACCACGCGCTTCCCATTGTGGATGACGGGAAGATTCGGGGTATTGTAACCACAAACGACCTCACAAAGTTGTTTAAAGACTGATTGCAGGTTCAAACGAAAAATCGTTTTTGCACGTTCTTCCGTGCGTCCTTCTTACTTTTTACTAATTTTTGGTGAATGGAAGAGCGTTATCGGTTCCTCAAAAGCATGTTGCTCCCCGCGTTGTTTGTCGCGCTGCTCTGGGCTTTGAAAGGCGCTGAAGACTTCGCCTATCTCAACTTAGACGGGTGGGGAAATTATCCGCGCACCGCTTCCGGCATGTTGGGTATTGTCGCCAGTCCCTTTGTGCATGGCGACATCGGGCATCTCACCTCCAATTCATTTCCCATCCTCCTGCTCGGCTCGCTCATCTTTTTTTTCTATCCTATCGCAGCGCCAAGAGTAATTCTCGGCATTTACCTGCTCACAGGTGTTTCCGTGTGGCTCTTTGCGCGCCCTGTTTATCACATTGGCGCCAGCGGGTTGGTTTATGGGTTCGCCTTCTTTCTTTTTTTCAGCGGGGTGGTGCGCAACGATATGAAATCGCTCGCCATCAGCTTTTTTATCATTTTCATGTATGGCGGCATCGTGTGGGGGCTGCTGCCCAACCTCATCGGCATCTCGTGGGAAACGCATCTCTTTGGCGCAGTTGCCGGAAGCCTGTTCGCCTACCTTTTTAGAAATTTTGATTTGCAACCCAAAGAACTCTGGTCATTTGATGACGAAACGCAACCCGCCATCAACTACCGCTACATCTATGTTCCCAAAGAAAAACCCTTAGCGCTTCCCGCTCCTGAAGAAAGCAAACCAATCACCGATGAAAAGGGAGTTGAAGAAAACATGTAATGGTTTGGCGCGTTATCGCAAGAGCGTTCCTGCAAGGGTGTTCCTTGCAGGATAAAATCAGTCATCCTCTGGCTTTCATTGCCGGAGGCAAAATATGTCGCCCCGCTGGGCTTCGTGTCGGTGTTGTTTATGTTTCTACCAATAGTTCGCTCCTCCGGAGTTTCTGAATAAAACAACACAAGGACTCCCCCTGAATTTTCGAAGGGTGGCACTTCGGCTATGTTCAGTATAAACTCCAGCCCACGCCATGTTTCGATGAATTCAACATGACGGATTACGCTCAAGTTGAGATACTATCTGGCATTTGAAATTCGTAAAATAATTTTCAATAAAAAAAAACCCTGTCGGAAAAGACAGGGTTTTTTATTTGAGTGCAATTCAATCTGCGCTTACTCTTTGATCAGCGTTCTCACGCCTCTCACGGTTTCGTCATTGCGCACAATCTCAAGAATGTAAATGCCACTTGCGAGTAAACCAGCATCAAGAGTAATCTGCTGTTTGTTTTCTCCTTTGAAAATTGCAATGCGGCTCTCATATACTTTCTTGCCCAACACATCGCGCAAAATCATGCGTCCCGCTGCATCTTCATCCGCAGTGAACTCAACAACAATCTGGTCTTCAAACGGATTCGGGTATGCGAACAAATCAAACTCTCCCGGATTGCTCTGATTTACGCCTGGCTGTCTCGGAGGCAGAATTGTATTTATCGTATAGCTGCCAACAACCGAACAGCCGTTGTCATCCGTAACAGTCACGTTGTATGTTCCAGCGCTCAAGCCGGAAATATCTTGCGTTGTCTCACCATTTGACCATTCAAATACAAACGGTGCAGCGCCACCTAACACGAGGAGGTTAATCGCTCCATCATTTGCTCCGGTAACTGTCTCATCAAACACAATACCTTCCAGCAGAACAGCAAACGGCTCAAGCAACTGGATAATCACCGTTGCCTGACAACCTTTGCTGTCGGTAACAATCACAGTGTAGAATCCGGCAGTAAGTCCGCTGATGTCTTCGAGTGAATCGCCTGTTGACCATTCGAATGTATAAGGCGCATTTCCACCCAGCACCGTGAGGTCAATAGAACCATCGCTTTCGCCATTGCAACTTACCGGAACTGTTACTGCGCCCAATGCAAGCGGAGCGGGTTGTTCTACAAAGAATCCTTCAGAACCGCTGCAACCGGAAGAGTCAGTCACTGTTACGCTATAGCTGCCGAAGGATAAGCCCGATGCATCTTTATCCGTTGTGTTATTTGACCATTGGAACGTGAAGGGCGCTGAACCACCGGTAACGGTAAGCACTATTGCGCCATCATTTCCACCAAAGCAACTTACATCTGAAATAGCTCCGCTAATCTGAAGGCTATTCACCGTGAGGTTTGTTTGAACGATGCTGTCGCAACCGCCAGCGCTTGCAAGCGTGTCAAAGTAAACTCCGGATTCCGTTTGGAAATCACCGCCTACAAAGTAGCTTTCGCCATTGCAAATCGTTACGTCAGAAAGGATAAACAATTCATTCAATACAGTAAGCTCGGTAATTACAATACTATCGCAGCCGAATGAATTTGATAACGTGTCGAAATAGATTCCTGACTCAGTTTGGAAGTCGCCACCTGCAAAATAGCTTTCGTCTGCGCAGATGGAAACTGCATCCATTGAAGAGGAAGCATCAAGCACAATCAAATCCGTGATGATAACGCTATCGCAGCCTGATGAAGATTGCAGCGTATCGAAATACGTACCCGCTTCAGTCTGGAAATCTCCGCCTGCGAAATAGCTTTCACCTGCACAAATCACTGCTTCAATTCCTGCAGTAAGGCTTGTGCTCACTGTAAGATTTGTAGTAACTACACTGTCGCAGCCGTTTGATGAAGTGAATACATCAATGTATGTTCCTGATTCCGTTTGGAAATCACCGCCTGCAAAGTAGCTCTGTCCTTCACAAATCTGCGCGTCAACAACTGATGCAGAAGTTGGGAGTACGGTCAACTCAGTAATTAAAATACTATCACATCCGCCCGCTATTGAAAGCGTGTCGAAGTAAGTGCCTGATTCCGTTTGGAAATCACCACCAGCGAAATAACTTTCACCGGCACAGATGGATATGTTAGCAGTTTCTGACGATGCGGGAAGAACAGTAAGTTCAGTAATTAAAATGCTGTCACATCCGCCTGCTGTTGTAAGCGGATCAAAGTAAATACCTGACTCTGTCTGGAAATCACCGCCTGCAAAATAGCTTTCGCCTGCGCAGATAGATACATTGACTGTTTCAGAAGATGCAGGAAGAACAGTCAGTTCGGTAACTACTACACTGTCGCAGCCGCCATTCGCAGTGAGCGTGTCGAAGTAAGTTCCGCTTTCAGTCTGGTCTGCTCCACCAGCAAGGTAGCTTTGACCTTCACAGATTGAAACTTCAACAATCGAAGTCAACGAAGTAAGCACAGTGAGTTCTGTTACCACAACACTGTCGCAGCCTGCAACTGAAATGAGCGAATCAAAATAAATTCCTGATTGCGTTTGGAAATCACCGCCTGCAAAGTAGCTCTGCCCTGTGCAGATAGAAACCTGCGCGCTTGAAACAGATTCGGGTAACACTGCCAATTCTGTAATCACAATGCTATCGCAACCATTTGAAGTCGCAAATGAGTCAGCATAAATTCCTGATTCAGTTTGGAAATCACCGCCTGCAAAATAACTTTCACCTGCACAGATGGAAACCTGTAAAGTTGAAGTTGATGCCGGCAACACAGTTAACTCAGTAATTAAAATGCTATCGCAGCCACTCGTTGCAGTAAGGGTATCGAAATAGATTCCTGACTGCGTCTGGAAGTCACCGCCTGCGAAATAGTTTTGTCCTTCGCAGATAGTAGCTTGCGCATTTGAAGTAACAACAGGCAATACGCTCAAATCAGTAATCACAATGCTGTCGCAGCCAAGCGGACTAACGAGCGTATCGAAGTAAGTGCCTGAAACGGTTTGGTCAGCGCCACCAACAAAGAAACTTTCACCTTCACAAATTGTCACCTGTACGCTTGATAATGCAGGTTCCGGTTGCAACACTTCAACAATCACTATCGCTTCGCAGTTGTTTGCATCCGTTACTTCAACCGTGTAGAAGCCTGCTTCCAAACCGCTGATGTCTTCCGTGAATTCGCCTGTGTTCCATACATAAGTATAGGGAGCAGTGCCGCCCAACACCAACAGGTCAATTGAACCATCGCTGCCGCCAAAGCATGTTACCGGAGTGGGAACTGCGCCCAATGAAAGCGGGAGCGGTTCGTTCACCGTAAATGTTTCAGTTGCGGAACATCCCGATGCATCAACAACAGTCACGCTGTATGTTCCTGCCGTTGCACCCACCAAATCTTCTTTAGTTGTATTATTTGACCATATAAATGTGAACGGAGCAACACCGCCAGAGATAGAAAGATCAACCACGCCATCGCTTGAGCCGAAGCAGCTTGCATGTGTTGTTGAACCCGACAAGAGCGGGCTTGTTACTGTGAGTTCAGTGATTACAATACTATCACAACCGCTACCTGATGTAAATGAATCAATGTAAAAACCTGATTCAGTTTGTAACGCGCCACCCGCGAAATAGCTTTCACCTGCGCAGATAGCAACCTGCATGTTTTGCGCTGCTGTAGGAACAACTGTCAACACAGTTGTCACGATACTGTCGCAGCCGCTTGCCGTGATGAACGCATCAGTATATGTTCCTGATTCAGTCTGGTCTGCTCCACCTGCGAAGTAGCTCTGTCCTTCGCAAATCTGCGCGTCAACCTGCGCAGTAAATGCAGGAAGCACAGTTAATACAGTTGTCACAATACTATCACATCCACCTGATGTAGTGAATACGTCCTGATATGTGCCTGATTCCGTTTGGTCAGTGCCACCTGCGAAGTAACTCTGCCCTTCACAAATCGTTACATCTGCCTGAGATGTGAATGCAGGTAATACAGTTAATTCAGTTGTTAGCGTGCTGTCGCAGCCATTTGCGGCAGTAAACACATCAACATAAGTTCCTGATTCAGTCTGGTTGGCTCCACCGGCAAAGTAGCTTTGTCCTTCGCAGATAGAAACCTGCGCGGTTGCGCTGCTGGCAGGCAGAACAATAAGTTCTGTTTTCAGAATTTCAAAGCAGCCGTCATTCACGCCAAGCGTGTCATAGTAGAAACCAGACTTTGTTTGCAATGCGCCTTCGAGCAGAATGCTTTCGCCATCACAAATTGTAAGCGATTGAGTTGTTACAGTTGCAGTAACAAGTGAAACAGATTCCGTTGTTGAACAACCCAAAGCATCCGTCACTGTAACAGTGTATGTTCCAACGCAGAGGCTGTCACCGGAGTAAGATGCAGTTGCGCCTGTGCTCCATGCAAATTGATAAGGCGGGAAACCACCTGTAACATTTGCAGTTGCATTTCCATCGCAGCAAGGCTCATCATCAAGACAATCCAGCACCAAATCCGTAACTCCGCGTGAATCCCAGTAACTCACTTCAAGTTTACGCACACCGGAAACATTCAGGCTTACAAGTTGAATTGTAGAAGGTCCGAGACTGGGCGTACCGACATTCAACAACAAGTTGTTGTTTGCATCATACGCTTTCACTGTTCCGTTATTTCTGTCGTTGTCCACCAGCGTAAGCGAGTAAACCGTTCTGTCCTGATCAAATGTGAAAATCATTTTTCCGCCATTGTTTCCATCGCTCGGATTATCAATGTTTCCATCGCCATTGTTGTCCGTGCTGTTCTGCGGTAAAATCAAGAGGTTGCCTACTCCTACTTCCAAATCAGGGTCAAGCGAATTGGAAACATTTGAATTGAAAATCGCAACGGCATTGGGCGATGTAGCAGGCGTGTTTGAAATACCTGTCACCGTTACGCCCGGAGCAATTTCCTGACCGGTCACGATTTCTCCATGCGCATAGCCGCTCAAATCCTGTTCGCAATTTTGAGAACATTCCAAATTCAGTCTGAATCCGCCCGAATCACGATAGATAATATCAAAGCGTTTTGTGCCGGGAGCATTTACAGAAATTGTTTGCACAGAACCATCCGCTCCCTGTGGAATTGCAACAGCAGCAATCAAGTTGTTTGATGCGTCATACGCATTTGCAATAGCGCCTGTCTTGTCCACGTCAACGGCAACAAATGAAACAACCGTAACAACATCGCTGAATAAGAATCTCAGTGTGCCGCCACTTCCATTATCATCAGGACCTGTTCCATCGCCATCATTGTTGTTTGGATTTTCATTAATAATAATCACATTGCCTGCGTTTGAATTCAAGTCTATATCTTCCGACCAGTTCCCATTTGTGTTGTAAATCACTGCATCCGGTCTGCCGCCTGAGTTTGGAATTGCAACAACCGTAGTTCCACTTGCGATAAACAAACTGTCAACGTGTGTTCCATGCGCTAAGCCGGTAATATCAAACGCGCAAGGCTGTGTTCCCGGATTGCCGGAACCATTGCCTGTGCAGCAGCTTACTTCGTTTACATCAAAGTTGATATCCAATTCTTCACCAACAGTCAACACGGTTGTCACAACGCTGTCGCAACCGTTTGATGCAGTATATGTATCCGTATAAGTTCCTGAAGTTGTCTGGAATGCACCGCCTGCAAACACGCCTTCACCTGCGCACACAGAAATGTTTTGTGTGAAGGAAGGATTCGGCAACACGATGAGTTGTGTTGTTACAATCGAATCACAGCCGCTTGCAGCAGTGAAAACATCTACATAAAAACCGGGCTGCGTTTGGTCAGCGCCACCAACAAAGTAAGAATCACCATTGCAAATAGAAACAACAGCGTTTCCAAATACAGGCTCAATTACAATCAACTCGGTAACGAGAATGCTATCGCAGCCATTTGCTCCAACGAGCGTGTCAAAATAAAATCCTGATTCAGTCTGGTCTGCTCCACCAACAAAATACGATTCGCCTTCACAAATAGAAGCCTGTGTGTTGCCGCCTGAAGGGGGAATCACAGTGAGTTGCGTAGTGAGAATGCTGTCGCAACCGTTTGCGCCAACTAAAGTATCCGTATAAAATCCTGCTTCTGTTTGGTCTGCACCCCCAACAAAGTAGCTGTCGCCTTCACAAATTGAAGCTGAAGTAAATCCTTGTGTGGGAGCAATGAGGAATAAATCAGTTGCAACAATGCTATCACAACCGTTTGCAGCAACAAATGTGTCGAAGTAGGTGCCTGCTTCTGTTTGGTCAGCGCCACCAACAAAGTAGCTATCGCCTGCGCAAATCGAAACCTGCAACGTGGTGAATGAATTTGGCAATACATCCAACTCGGTAATCACAACGCTATCACAACCATTTGCCGCTAAGAGCGTGTCGAAGTATGTTCCTTTTTCTGTTTGGTCAGCACCGCCTACGAAATAGCTGTCGCCATCACAAATCGAAACAGTAACATTTGATGAAGCATTCGGCAACACTGTTAATTCAGTTGTGACAACGCTATCACAACCATTGGCTGCTGTATAAGTATCGGTGTAAGTTCCTGATGTTGTTTGGTCTGCTCCACCAACAAAGAAACTTTCACCATCGCAAATAGAAACAGAAACAGTTGAGGATGAAAGAGGCAACACTGTTAATTCAGTTGTGACAACGCTATCACAACCATTTGCAGCAGTATATGTGTCTGTATAAGTTCCTGATGTTGTTTGGTCTGCTCCGCCAACAAAGAAACTTTCACCATCGCAAATGGAAACTGCCACAGTGCTTGAAGCAAGCGGTAATACTGTAAGCTCAGTAGTCACGATGCTATCGCAACCATTTGCAGAAGTATAAGTGTCTGTGTAAGTTCCCGATGTTGTTTGGTCTGCTCCGCCAACAAAGAAACTTTCACCATCGCAAATGGAAACAGCGACTGTTGCCGATGCTGTTGGCAGCACTGTCAATTCAGTAAGCAACACGCTGTCGCAACCGGAAGCAGTCTGGAATGAATCCGCATAAATTCCTGATTCAGTTTGGAACGCGCCACCTACAAACAAGCTGTCGCCTGCGCAAATAGAAGCAGTTGCGTTTTCAACCACAACAGTTCCAACAGTAAGTTCCGTGATAACCACGCTGTCGCAACCGCCTGTTGAAAGAAGCGAATCAAAATAAATTCCTGACTCCGTTTGGAACGCACCGCCTACAAAAAGGCTGTCGCCATCACAGATAAATGCGGATTGATTTTCAATGAATCCTGCTAATACCGTAAGGGTTGTTTCCACTGTGCTGTCACAACCATTTGCAGATGTGTAAATATCAAAATAAATTCCTGATTCTGTTTGGAAGTCACCGCCTGTGAAATAGCTCTGACCATCGCAAATAGAAACTGCAAGTTGTGTAAACGCATTTGGCAATACATTCAGTTGTGTTTCCACGATGCTGTCGCAACCGTCAGAAGTTTGTAAGCTGTCATCGTACAGTCCTGATTCTGTTTGGTCAGCACCACCGGCAAAATAGCTTTCACCATCGCAGATGGAAACATTCACCTGTGCAAGAATTACAGATGAAACTGTGAGTTGCGTTTCAACTACACTGTCGCATCCGGCAAGAGTAACGAGGTTATCAAAGTAAGTTCCTGATTCTGTCTGGAAACTGCCGCCTGCGAAATAGCTCTGTCCTTCGCAAATCTGCACGGGAACGATTGTGTTTGCAATCGGTGCGGGTTCACTCACCACAAACGTAGCTGTGCCTGCGCATTGGTTTACATCAAATACTTGAACGGTATAAGAACCTGCAGTCAGATTTGTGCGGTCTTCTCCGCTCACGCCATTCCAATCATAGGTGTAGGGAGCACTGCCGCCAGCAACAGAAATATCAATTGCGCCATCGCTGCCGCCATTGCAGGAAACATTTGTTACAACGCCTATGACAAGGAGGGGTGCGCCTGAAGTGAGTTGAATTACCTGTACATCCGTGCAATTATTTTCGTCTAAAGTTCTCACTGTATATGTTCCTGGTGACAAACCTGCAAAGGTGTGATTGTCTGCATCGCTCAATGACGATTGAATAACAACTCCATTCTGATTTAACAATTCATAATCATACGGAGCAATGCCGTTACCCTGCACAGTGATGCTTCCGGTGTTGCCACCGCTGCAACTGATATTCTGCACCGTGATGTCGCTGCTGTCGCAGCAGAAAAGGCGTGCGAAGAAATTATAGTTCGGGTCGCTTTGACAAGCCAACTGCGTCCAGCTTCCTGTTTCAGAATCACCGTAGTTGAAAATTTCAATTCCGAGGTCATCTCCGTTTTGTCCCGGAGGGCAAGATGCTGTTGTAGTAATCGTCCATTGGAATGTAAGCGGACAGAAAATGCTCACGCCTTCATCGCCATAATTATCACCCGGATTATTCGGGTCACAAATAAATGAGCATCCCAAAGAAGATTCAAAAAAGAATCCGGGACCGTCAGAAACACCGAAAGCAGTTCCGGTAATTACTTGGTTATACCAACCCCAGCTTCCGTCAGCATCACAAGATTGTGGAGGAATTTGCCCTGTCAAGGTTGATAAATCCCAACCTGCGCCAAAGCGCGGCACAATGCCATGAATCCAGTTTACCGAAGTTTGATTGTAATCTATAATTGTATAGGTGAATGTAACTGTCGTTCCCGCTTGGAAGCGTCCGTTTACAGGCGCAGGCGAAGCAGTTAAATTGTTTTGCTGAATACACGCATCGCAATCTTCATTATTCGTGAGCGCAAGTGTGAAGTCACACTGGTCGAGCGTATCCAAGCCGCTGATTTGCAAATAATAAATTCCGGGGTTCAATGCAGTAAAAGTTGTGTTCAGGTTTCCGCCCAATGTTGTTTCCGCGCAGTTTCTTGCCACTAAACCGATGCATCCCGAGCCGGCATCTTGCCACAAGCCAACACTTACGCCACGCATCGCGCTATTGACCTGCACCTGCAATTCAGTTCCGGTGATTTGGAAACGATACCACACATCAGCAGCAGGAGCAGACATATCACCGCCCGTTTGACAACCAATAATGTAGCCGTATGGAAATTCAGCAGTTGCACAGAGCGTAGTGCCGCTGAATGTTTGCGCACTTCCTAAACCGATCGGACATGCAGAAGGAGCATTCAGGATACCCAAATTTGTAGCACCAGAACACGCATCATTTAATGGAGGAGTACTTGACTGACAAGTGCCGCATCCGCCCGATGACTGGCATGAACCGAAGTTGGTTGTTTCAGAAAAAGCAAATGAGCCGCCTGTTTTAATGATGTTTCCATTGAGCGTGAGATTGTAAAAACCGTTTCCGAATCCGCAGCAGATGCCATCGCCTGCGCCATCAGAAATAATAAATTCATAACAGCCGTTGTTGCTCACACAGATATTCCAAGTATAAAGCGTGTTCGCTGTTCCACCCACAGCCAAATCATCAGATGCTACGATAGCGCCAGTTGTAGTATCTATTAATTGCCATTCTGTTTCCGTTGGATAATTATCTGTTTGAATCTGCAACACCATTGTTCCTTCAGGACATCCGCCTGCGCTGCAACCGCCAATGCTTGCTACTGTTTCTCCATCAAGATAGGAGCCGCCTGTAGCTTCAAGTACGCCATTGAAATACACGTTGTAATATCCAAAACCCTCCGCGCAGCAAATCCCATCGCCAAATAAATCGAAGATATAAAAATCATAACATCCGGTTGCGCTCACGCAGGAGTTCCATGTATAAAGCGTATTGGGCGCTCCGCTGATAGAGAGGTCATCTCCCCCGATAGTCGCTCCGGTATTCTGGTCAACCAACTCCCAATTAATATCTTCGGGGTAATTGTCTGTGAAAATTTCAATTGTGATTGTAGCATCCGGGCATTGTGCGCTGGATGTAAATGACAGCATGGCGAATACGCCAAGCATACATGCCGTAAATAATTTGCGGAGTTGGGTTGTGGTTCTCATTGTCCTTTCTTTACTGGTGTTACTAATTCAAGTATTCTTCCTGATTCATGTAGTTTGAATTGCGAATGACGCATACGGTCAACCGCTGTGGTATTTACCGCACTGAGGTCAACAGGCAATCCCAACGCCTGCATTTCGGTTGCAGAAAGCAGTTTCACTTCAACGCCTTCCTGAAAAAGCATTGTAGTTCGCTGGTCTATGTGGCGGTACTTGTCAATGTCGTTTCCATTGAGCGCGGCAATGTACGCCTGAATATTGCGCACCGAGCCGGAGTTCACGATAACAAAACTTTGCGCAGGGGTTTGGGCGAATAACAACCCGCACCAGAAAAACAGCGGCAGCAGCCACAGCATTTTTTTCATAAAAAGGAATTTTTTGAGATGAAATGAAAGCCGCCCTGACGCAATGCGACAAAGGCTTTCGGGTACCAAAGTAAGAAGTTCGGACAGGAACTGCTACGCAATTGACGGAAATGAATAATCACGCGTTCTTAAAAACAAGCATTTGAAATGCGGATATTTTTTACTCGTGCCGAAAAAAAATTATTCGCCTAAATTTTTGAATACCTCGCTCAAATCCACTTGCAAGTCGGGGAAGATTGGAGTTTTCGGCAAACCTGACCTGTCCTTCTTCAACTTCTTTGGATGAAATCTGATTTATCAGCCCTCTAATATCTTTCTCCGTAAAGTGTGTTCCATTATGTCTAAAAAACGACACTGTCCTTACTCAATTCTATTTCTACTGAAACTTTTCTGTCGTTGTCCGCAACGCTGTCCTTTGCGTTTTGTAACAACTCCCATGCCCACCGTCCGTGATTGTTCTCCACGGTCATTTCAATGTCGTGTAGTCGCTTGATTATTTTGTCCGCTATTGAACGGTTGCCATCCTCTTTTCTTCCTGTTTCTATTGATTGAATCATGTCTTATTGTCGTTTATTTCTTGCAGTTAGTTTCAAGGTAGCACTGTCGTCAAGAGTTGCCGCTAACTCTTTTTATTTAACCCGGAATCACCGTGCCCGTGTCTTTCGCTAAATCCATACGCATGGCGCGCAGACGCTTGATGAAGGACTGGTTCTTCGCAATTTCTTTTTCATCTTGCGAAGTTTTGATGCGCTCAAGATATTCGCCTTCCATTTTTTTTAGCCGCTTCAACTTGAAGCGCGACATTGAACTTTTAATATCTTGCCTATAATAAAAACGTTTATCTGCTACTGCAATGCCATGCTTGTCAAGCCAGTTGTGGCTGATTTCATAAGGCGAGAGCAGCACATCAATCGCAAGCTCGCTGACAGATTTATCCGTGTGATTAATGAAATGCATTTCTTCCGGCATCGCATTCTTGTTCAGCGCTTCGGTGAATTCATGCAGGATAAGATTGCATGTTGCGTTTTCCAGCGGAATGTCTTTGAAGTCCTGCACGATTGCCTGCACAATTTCTGCTGCAGGAATTAGAATGCTTGTTTGCTCGCCTTCTTTTTTTGTTGTTCCATATTCCAACAGCAGGCGGATGATGTCGCGCTCCTGAATGTCATAGGTGTTTTGAGTATCAGCCTTGCGCTGCTCCTGCGCAATTTCAGGGTTGGGGCTAATCAGTTCCGCATCGCGCCTCGGCACATTTGCCTCGCGTGAAAAACGCGAGCGCGTGAGTTTGTTTGTTTCGCTAATTAAAACATTTTCATCTATGGAAAGCAGGTTGCTGCATTCTTTGAGAAACACCGAGCGCTTAATTGCATCGGGAATAATCGAAATGGAAGCAACGATGTCTTTGATGACTTCTGCTTTTTTAAACGGGTCGCTGCCCGCATCGCGCAGCAGCAGTTTTGTTTTGAAAAGAATAAAATCGCTGACGTTTTTTGTGATGTATTCCCGCAAGGCGGCTGCGCCATTTGTTTTCACGAATGAATCAGGGTCTTCCGGCTCGGGCAGCGCCACCACGCGCACATTCAAATCTTCTTCCAGCAAAATATCTATTCCGCGCAATGCAGCTTTCAATCCCGCCTGGTCGCCATCGTAAAGTAGCACGATGTTGTTGGTGAGCCGCTTAATCAGCTTTGCCTGTTCGGTCGTGAGTGAAGTGCCTGACGAGGAAACTACATTTTCAATGCCCGCCTGACTCAGTGAAATCACATCCGTATAGCCTTCCACAAGAATACATTCATCGAGCTTGCGGATGGTATTCTTTGCGAAGAAAATTCCATAGAGCGATTTGCTCTTGTCATACACGGCAGTTTGAGCCGAGTTTTTATATTTCGGAATATTCTTATCGCTCTTGAGTGTGCGTCCGCCAAAACCGATTACTTTTCCCGAAAAATTGTGAATAGGAAACAACACGCGCTCGCGGAAGAAATCTTTTTTCCTGCCGTCTTTTTCGGTGATTAATCCTGCGGCTGCGAGTATTTCTTCGTTGTAGCCTTTTGCAATCGCTTCTTTGTAAAAAGCCGCTTCTGCATTGGGGGAAAATCCAAGCTGGAATTTTTTCAGCGTGTCTTCCCTGAATCCTCTTTCTTTGAAATAGCTGATGCCGATGGCAATGCCCTCTTCGGTATTTAATAATGTTTCCGCATAAAAATTTTGCGCAAAGCCGTTTGCAATGAGAATGCTCTCTTTCAGGTTTTCTTCCGCGCGGTCTTCGGGCTTTTCCGTTTTCGTTTCCTCAATTTCGATATGATATTTTTCCGCGAGATGCCGGAGTGCTTCCGGGTAGGAAAAATGGTCGTGTTCCATCAGAAAATTCACCGCGTTGCCGCCCTTACCGCAGCCGAAGCAATGATAAAAACCTTTCGCAGCCGACACGGTGAACGAGGGCGTTTTCTCGTTGTGAAACGGGCACAGCCCCAGATAATTCGCTCCGCGTTTCTTCAGCTTCACGTATTCGCCCACCACTTCGGTGATGGAAGCGGTTTCCATAATAAGACTGACGGAGCGTTGCGAAATCATTGGTTCAAAAATAAGCAACGCGCGTTGTGAAAAACGAGCAGAATCAAAAAGAAAAGTAGCAGCGCAACACGCATTTAAATCATATTGATATTCAAGGGTTTCCATTGCCGTTGGCTTCAGCCAACGGATATAAATGCTCGAAACAAAAGGGCTTTAGCCAAAATCAAGAAGAATTTGGCTAAAGCCCGTTCTCTTTGTTTCCTCATTCCGTTGACTGAAGCCAACGGCTATGCAAAACAGCCTGAAAAATTTAAATGCGTGTTGCCCTGTCGCTGTCAGTAAGCATTGGCGGATTTAAGCTTCCACCAAACCCATACTATTAATCACTTCCGTGCCGAACTCCGAGCATTTCAGCAACGTAGCGCCTTCCATCAGGCGGTGAAAATCATAGGTAACGCGCTTGTTGCCAAACGCAGTTTCAAGCCCTTTAATGATGAGGTCGTTTGCTTCCGTCCATCCGAAATATTCAAACATCATCGCGCCTGAAAGAATCACTGAACTTGGATTTACTTTATCAAGACCGGCATATTTTGGAGCCGTGCCGTGCGTAGCTTCAAAAATCGCTGCGCCATTTTCATAGTTGATATTTGCGCCCGGTGCAATTCCAATTCCACCAACGCCTGCGGCAAGCGCATCAGAGATATAATCGCCATTGAGGTTGAGCGTGGCAATCACCGAATATTCCTGCGGGCGTAATTGAATTTGCTGGAGGAAGGCATCGGCAATGGAATCTTTGATAATCACTTTTCCCTCAGCTTCGGCTTCTTTCATCGCTTTGTTTGCAGCCTCTGCGCCTTTTTCCTGCACGATGGCATCATAGCGCTGCCACGTAAATACTTTGTCGCCAAACTCGCGCTCTGCCAAATCATAGCCCCACTTCTTAAACATACCTTCGGTATATTTCATGATGTTGCCCTTATGCACAAGCGTCATCGAAGGTTTCTTATTCTTCACGGCATAATCAATCGCAGAGCGAATCAGTCTTTCCGAGCCTTCTTTTGAAACAGGCTTGATGCCGATGGAAGATGTCTTTGGAAAACGGATGCTGTTCACGCCCATTTCATTTTGGAGGAAGTCAACCATTTTCTTTGCTTCGGGAGTGCCTGCATTCCATTCGATGCCTGCGTAAATATCTTCTGTGTTTTCACGATACACCACCATGTCAATGTGTTCAGGATGCTTCATGGGGGAGGGCACATTATTAAAATAATGCACGGGGCGAACACAAGCATACAAATCCAACTTCTGGCGCAACGCAACATTCAGCGAACGGATGCCCCCGCCAATGGGCGTAGTGAGCGGACCTTTGATGGCGATAAGGTATTTATCAATCGCTTCAACAGTTGCATCAGGAAGCCAGTTGCCCGTTAAATTAAACGCCTTTTCACCGGCATATACTTCCATCCATTCTATTTTCCTTTTTCCGCCATAAGCCTTTTCCACCGCTGCATCCAGCACACGCACGGATGCCGCCCAGATATCAGGACCGGTGCCATCGCCTTCGATAAAGGGAATAATGGGATTATCAGGAACCTGCAGCTTGCCGTTTTTGATGGTTACTTTTTCGCCTGCCATAAATTGGTTTTTAGTGAAGAATGTGAGGCGCTAAGTTAATGCTTTCGGCAAAAATCACTTTTTGTCTTCTTCATTTCGCAACATGCCGTTTATTTTATACCTTAACAGTTCATCATACCCCTGCGATGCGCAATTTTCTCCGGGAATATTTTTCCTTCACCCGCACCCAGCGAAACGGAATTCTTGTGTTGCTGCTGCTCATTGTCATTTTGCTTATCGTCCCCTACTTCATTCCATTTTTTTTCAAACACGATGAAATTGATTTCAGCGCGTTTCAAAAAGAGATAGCCGAGTTTGAAAGTCAATCGAATGCTGTTGCAGAAGCGGCAAAACAACGTGACACAACCGCTTTCACGCTTTTCGATTTTGACCCGAACGAACTGGACGAAGAAGGTTGGAAAAATTTAGGAGTAACAGAAAAAACAATTCGCACCATTCTCAACTATCGCAACAAGGGCGGGCATTTTTTCGAAAAAGACGAATTGCTGAAAATTTATGGATTCGACACAGCAAAGTATGAGCAACTTGAATCCTACATCCATATCGCGGCTGAAGAAAAAGATGTGATGAATCCTCTTGAAAAATCTGTTTACAAGCCGAAAGAGAAGCATGAATGGAAAACCGCTTATCCTGAAAGAAAGGAGAAACCAAAGTATGAACAGCGAAAGGTTGAACTCAATTCTGCCGACAGCGCATTGCTTGTTACCGTGAAGGGAATTGGTCCGGTGTTGTCAAAACGCATCATTAAATACCGGAACAGGCTGGGCGGATTTGTAAATGTGAATCAGATGATGGAAGTCTATGGTATGGACAGCGTTTGGTTTGAAAGCATAAAAACTTCGCTGTTGGTTGATTCAACAACAGTGGCAAAAATTCCAATCAACACTATCACGAAAGAAGAGTTGGAAAAGCATCCTTACTTCTGGAACAATATCGCAAAGACGATTTGCAATTACCGACAGCAGCATGGCGCATTCACAAACATTGATGACATGAAGAAAATTTACACGCTGGATGAAACGCTGCTTGGAAAAATAGAACCGTACCTCAGCTTTGAATAATCACATCCCGATTGCAGTCAACTGCGCTTTGAGAAATTGATTTTGGTCTTGCAATTCGAGAGAGTGCGCGTGTTTGTTGTAATTGTCGTCAAGATAATATTCAACGCGCTTGATGGAAGACTGGCGCAGCAAAGCGCATTCTTCAGTTGACAAAATATAACTCGCATAACGCTCATAGCGATTCGGCACATAATACCCGCCAATGTAACCGCCTAATTGAACTGCCTGCCTTTTCATGTTGCTGTCTTCCAGATGAATCGTTGCGCCATTTTCGAGATACAATAAAACACTGCCCGTCCAGTTTACATTTTTGAAAATGAAACCGTTTTCGGTTTCCTGCAAGAAAGTGATTTTCGCCTGCTCGCCCGCTTTCTCAAGCACGATGCGCGTTTCAATCGTGATGCCGCTTTTATCGGTAATCACCGAGCGCACAACATCATTTCCTGCGCTTTGAGCATTTTGCGCAAAAGCAGCAAGCGTAAAAATTACAGCGGGGAGAAAAAAAAGAAGTCTTGCCATTCCTGATTGTGTTTATTGGATATACTCAATGTTATCCTTCACAAGTCAGGAAAGCGACTTCTTTATTAACAAGCAGGTTGTGTAGTGAGGGGAAATGTTTTCAATCCGTCATATTGAGCGCAGCGAAATATCTCACACTTATTATTAGAAGGAGATTCTTTGCTTAGCAAAGCCTCCGCCCGGAATGACGATAACACTTACTTCTTCAAGAAAGCGGAATACATCCACACGAGTTTTTCCTGCTCGCGGATGTAGTCGCTCATCAGCGCATTCGTACCTTCGTCATTGATGTCAGCGGAGAGAATCAGCAATTCACGTTGTTTGAGAATAAGGGTTTTCAACGCATCAAGAATTTCCCCAACCGCTTTGTTGCCGTCAGAAACCTGATTGCTTTCAGCGATGAGGGAGTGCTTCACATATTCGCTGTAATTGTGCGCAGGGATATATCCTAATGTGAGAATGCGCTCTGCTACTTCATCAATTTTGAGAAACAGATTATTATAGAGTTCCTCAAACTTCAAATGCAGTTCAAAGAATTTTTCGCCTTTGATATTCCAGTGGTAGCCGCGTGTGTTTTGATAAAAAACAGAATAATTAGCAAGCAGCACATTAAGCTTTTTCGCGAGGTCTTTTGATTTTGACATATCAAGACCGATAGCATTTAAGATTTTCATGGGAAGTTTTTTTTTGAGTGATAAAATTACTCCCAAAACATTCTAAAGGGAAATTGAGTTTCAGATTTTCACGCAAAGAAGCAAAGACGCAGAGAAGAATAATTCGTGTTGCGTTTTAAGAATAAAAAAAGGCGGTTGCCTAAACAACCACCTTTTAATTTAAGTCGGGGTGGCGGGATTCGAACCCACGACCCCCAGCACCCCATGCTGGTACGCTAGCCAGCTGCGCCACACCCCGATTTAATACAAAACTAATGAACCCCAACATCTCCATACCTTTATCCCGCAACGCGGGACAACACCCCGATTAGTTTAACGCGGCAAATTTAACAAAGACTTCTTGCAGTAGAAAGTGGGTAATTGTTCTTATATGATTACCTCTCTGTGTTTCGCCTACAAGGGGAGAAGCCAACCCGCAAAGCGCCACAGAGCAAGTGTAGTACAGCTTATTAATCCCGAACAATCATTTTCCCAATGAATATCTTTTCGCCACGCACTTCGGCAAAGTACAATCCGCTGGAAAAGCCCTCTCTGCCGATGGTGATTTCTGTTCCGCTTACTGACGGATTGAAGAATACAACTTTGCCCGCAACATCTCGGATGGTGAGCGTAGCGTTTCTGATTTCCGATGGGAAAACGATGCGCGATGTTTCAGTGAACGGATTAGGATAAACAGCTACTTCTTCCGTAAAGATATTTCCGATTGCCGTTGGGCCAACATTCACATTCAGCGAAACTTTGGCTCCATCGCAACCATCCGCGTTTGTTTCTATCACTTCCAATGTGCCCGTTCCTGTTGTGCCCCAGGTTATTTCAACGGAAACATTTCCCTGACCGCTTGCTATCGTTCCGTTTGAAACTGTCCATTGATAAGTGGAGCCGGAGTTGTCGTTTACAGAGTAAGGAACAGCGCTGTATTCCAACACATCGGCAGAACCGGAAATACTTCCGGTTAAAATCAAAGATTCTTCCACATCGGTTTTATCGGTAGCGAAGCATCCGTTTCCGTCAGTCACAGTTACATTGTAGCTTCCTTCAGCGCTCACGGTAATTGTGCTGCCCACTTGCCCTGATGACCATGTATAGGAAGTTCCGCCTGTTGCGGTGAGGTCAACTGTACCTCCGGGGCAAAGCATTTTATCATCACCCGCATCAGCAACGGGATTTTGCACTACGGTTACTGTTGCATTATCGGTGCCATCGCAACCTGTTTGGTCAGTTACTGTTACGCTGAATGCGCCACCGGTCGTAACAGTGATTGCTTGTGTCGTTTCGCCATTTGACCACAAATATGATGAGCCGGGGAAACCTGCATCTAAAATAACATCCGCTCCATCGCAGAGGTTTTTATCCTGCAAGTCGAACACGAGGTTTGTTCCTGTGGTAAGGCTTGCGGCATCTGAACTTGCGCAACCATTATTGGTAACAGTTACTCCATAATTTCCCTGCTGGCTCACCGTGATGGATTGCGTTGTTTCGCCTGTTGTCCATAAATAACTTGCGCCTGCATTGCCTGCATCAAATGTTGCTGAGCTGCCTGTGCAAATGCTTACGTCAGAAATATTTACAACCGGCATTTGATTCACTGTAATATTTGCAAAATCAGTTGCAGTGCATCCGTCAGCATTCGTAACTGTTACCGCATAGCTGCCGCTTGCTGTCGCATTGATTGTTTGCGAAGTAGCTCCTGTTGACCATTCGTAGCTCGTTGCAGAACTGCCCGCATCAAGCGTGACGTTGTCGCCCTGACAAGCTGCTGCGTCATCCAAATCAACCGATGCCGGATTTACATTCACGCTCACAGGGTCGGAAGTATAAGTGTTGCCGCTGCCATCGGTAACGGTAACGCTGTAAGTGCCGGGAGTTGAAATATTCACCGTTTGTGTTGTTTCTCCATTCGACCAGAGGTAAGCAGATAATCCTCCGTCAGTGCTCAATTGCACGGGGTTGCAGGGATTATTTCCACTCACGCTTACGGGCGGCTCGTAGGCAACGCTCTGCGTGGTGTATTGCACATAGATTAGCATCATTTCACCATCAGTCGTGAATCCCCACGTCACTAAGTTTGAACCGTTGTTCTTGTATGTGGCTTTGTGAATCAAGCCATTGCTCATATTCACCGGAATCATTGGACTGAACCTTTTCACAGGCGGATGCGACCAGTCATAAAAACCCTGATTGAACGTGTAGTCAAAATCATAGAATCCCTCGTAAAGTTTTGTTCCCTGCGAGCCGTTGGAATTTCGTTGGAAAATATCATAGTCAATCCCATATTTATGCGTGTGTGAGGAGAGCATCCAGATATTCCAGGTTTGACTGCCGCGTGTAACATTATCTGAAAAAGTAACAGGCTGATTATTATTCTGAATAAAAATAGCAGGGTATGGAATGAGTTCTGCCTGCATTTCAACAGTGGTTCCGCTGCGCGGTTTGGTCCATACATTGAAATAAAATTCTCCGGGCAATATTTCATTGGCATGATAATTCTTCATGTGAAAATTTAAATCAAGCACGGTGTTTTGGTCCCAGAAGAAACCGGTGCCGATGGGCAATTCAAGGTCGGTGCTTATTTGCCACGCATTTATAAAATCTTTGTCATCGCTAAATGCTGAAACAGTGAAGGGCAATAATCCATCACTATAGTTCTGCTCCGTATTCGGATGGAACTTGCGCAAAATGAAGTGATGCGATTCGCTGTTCATATATAACTCAAATTTGCTTACCTCCATATTCTGGGTAAAGTTGGGGTCAAACTTCTTGAAGTATTCCGTTTCCTCACCGCCTTCCCAGAATATCGGACCAAAGTGAATCTGGTAGCCCTGTCCAGCGGGTGGCGCGGCAGGTCGGGCAATCTTAGGTCTGCCTCCAACTGTGTAGTAATCAACTAAGGTTTGATAATTCACCACGTTGCCCGTTTGCGGAGCAGCCATGATAATCCACTGGCGGATTAATTCAATATCCTGGTCGGCAAGTTTTGTTTGTCCGTTGGGTTCAGCGTTGCCTTCGCCTGTGGTGAGCGCCAAATCATCGCTCAAGCCGTGCGCCACTTTGCGCAGCAGAAAACTTCTTTCGGGGTAGCCTTTGTCAATAAGTTTTTCGCCCTTCGCAGCAGCAGTGGCATTTGTTGGCGCAACCTCCACGATGGCATTATACACCTGCGTTTCAGTGCCTGACAGATTCAACCCACCGGCAGGACTTCCTCCCGAATGGCAACTGGCGCATTTCGATTGAAGCGTGTTGTAAATGGTGGTGAAGGTGTTTTGCGCGAATACGTTTGCGCATAGAAGAGAGAGGACAGAGATTAAAAGATTTTTCATTGGTTGCAGTATGTTTATTTCAAAAGAATTTTCTACTAAGATATATCATCCCCCTGCCCAGCGCTTCAAGCTATCGCATCCCCTTTATCTGCCGAAGTCATACGCAGGCAGACTTCGCATTCGCTTAAAGGGGGACTTCTGAATCAGCACATGCCTCATCAACAGTCGTCTGTGGTCTGTTGACTTTCATTGGCACATCACCGAATTATCGAATCAACAAATTACCGAATCAGAATCACGCCTGCGCGGTCGGTCCGCCAAAATTCATCGGGATGCCATGCACCACGCCTGTATCTTTTATCTCACCGTGAATGGCTTCAAACTTTTTGATATTGTCAGCCAATGCTCCGAGCAAACGCTTTGCATGTTGAGGCGTGAGGAGGATGCGTGTTTTCACTTTCGCCTTGGGCACCCCCGGCATCACGCGCACAAAGTCAACCACAAACTCCGCATTGGAATGTGTGATGATTGCCAGGTTGGAATAAATGCCTTCCGCTACTTCTTCTGATAATTCAATATTGATTTGATTCTGCTTATTCTTCGGGTCTTCCATTGTTCAGCTATTGTTTAAGTCAAAGTTAGGGCAAAAAAGGATTCGGAGGTTGATTCGGTGATTCTATAATTCGGTGATTTGCTAATGTGCCGATGCGCTGATGAAAGTCAACAGTCAACAGACCACAGACGACAGTTGATGAATTTGCTGATATGCCGATGCGCTGATTCGGAAGTTCCCCTTGCGGGTTGGCATTGTGTGCAGGCGAAAGGGGATGCGAGGGCAACGAGCGCAGGACAGGGGGATGATTTGCGGGTGAAAGTCAGCAGACGACAGTGGTTTTTAATCAGCCACAAGCTGCAAGCGACAACCACAATTTAGCTTGCAGCGAATAGCCTTTCTGCACGCATAATAGACAAATGTGGGTGCGGAATGTTTGGTTGCCCTGAGTAATTTGAATAATTCAGGAGATGGTTCGCTGAAGATGGCTTGGATAGATAAGAAAAGAAATTTAGCTTAGATGTTTAACATCCGCTTGCAGTGCATCGGTTGGGAGAGAGAAACACACGCGCCTCCCCGCCTTTCATTGTCTGCGGAAATGTTAGCGGCAACCTTTAAACAGTCAACTATCATTTGTAGTTTATTATACCAGTTGCAAAAAACTCTTGGTCAGCTATAATTCAGTTTTTGCAACCAACAAAGACGATTTTGTATGACTCTACATTAACAGAGGTTGAGATTCACGAAATCGCAAAAACAAAACATAAATACGCTAAGAAACTCTCATGGCGGGAACTTGCATTTGCTACTTCTCGCCAGTACGATTATGAGATAAAAGATTCCAAAATTTATGTCAGAGAAGCTAATCCTGAAGAGGGAAGAAGTACCTCAGCATATATAGAAGTCATAAGAAACAAATTTGGTGAGACAATTATTAGTATAACATTCTACCAACCACTTTTGATTGTTATTTTATGTGGTGCGTTTGGAACTGTGGCAACCATTTTTGCTTTTTGGTGGGCAATATTCGTTGGGTTTGCAATTGGTTTTGGGGTTAACTATCTTTTATTTATACAGAACTGGAAGTATCTTGAAACAGAAATTATGAGAGCATTTAAAATTGAGAAATAAAAAAGCGCTTCGGCTGGCAGGTAGCGTAAATCAGAGTTTTATCATCCGCTTGCAGCGCAGTCCGCAATTTATCAGAGTGAACTATACCATCGGTAATCAGCTTTCCGAAACTTTTCAAGGGGAATAGCTAAATTATCAAGCGTTCCGCTTCGACAAGTTTCGGAAAGCTAAGTTGGTTTAGTATAAATCTTCTTAGGAGAAGAGTCTAAAGTTTACAGCGCGAATTTTAAACTTTCATGCCGGTGCGCGCCCAAACAAATTAGGAGTATATCAGAAAAGTATATACCTTTGAACAAAGGGAATGCAATGAAAAATTTATCATTAAAACTGGAGGACGATATTTTTCAGGAGACGGAAAAAATCGTGACAAGGGTTAAAAAAAACCGGAACAGGTATATCAATGAGGCTATCGAATTCTACAATCGTCTTCATAAGAGGAGACTGCTGTCAAAACAGTTGAGCAAGGAATCTAAAATCGTTTCCAGAGACTCAATGGAAATCCTTGCTGAGTTTGAAAAATTGAATGATGAAGATTAAGCAATTTGAAATCTGGATTGCTGACCTCAATCCAAGAATAGGGACAGAAGCCGGAAAAATCAGACCTGTAATTGTTGTTCAGACCGATTTACTGAATAAGGAGCACCCTTCAACTATTGTTTGCCCGATAACGACAAACGTAAATCCCGATTCCGAGATATTGAGAGTTCATTTAAAGAAGTCAAAATTTGGAATCAAAGAAGAATGCGACATCATGATTGACCAGGTGAGAGCGATAGACAACAAACGACTTGTAAAAAAAGTCGGAACAGTGGACAGTGACACCGCTGACAAGGTTAGAGAGAACTTAAAAATAATTTTGGACTTAGACTAACCCCTAAGAAAAGTTTAACGTCTGAGGTTTAATGTTTAAAGTTGGTCGGGACTTTAAACGATTTATCTCCCTGCGTACTTCCTACTCCCAATCTACAGGTTATGCTAAATTTGATTTTCACTTAAACCTTCGGTTATGAATACCTCCGTTGCCAAACTTATTTCATGCTGCTGCCTAGCGCTTTTTCTCTTTGCGGCTAAAGCGATTGCGCAGCCTGCTTCGTGTACCGCTGCTATCGGAACACCCGCCAATGGCGCAGCACATCACCTCACCGTTACCTGGGCTGCTGTCGGTGGCGCTACTTCTTACGAATTGGAAAATTCAACCAACGGCAGCACGTGGGCGAATATCTACACGGGCGCATCCACAACCTATGACCACAATACGGGTGCATTGGGAAATGCCACGCAATACTATCGCGTGCGCTCCATCAGCGGCACTGCAAGCGCATATACCAATGCCACGCAATATCCGATTTACACCGCATGTGATGCTCCTGCTGTGCCGCAGCTTTCCAACGCGGGCACATCAGGCATGAGCCTCGCGCTTGTTCCTGAATCGCCTGACCCGAATCCATCCATTACAACTTATTCCATCTATTGCAGCACTACCAGCCAATACGTGCAGGCAAACGGAACACTTGGCGCAAGCGAAGTTTTTCAAACGATGGCAACATGGGGCACGGTGAACATCACGGGGCTTGCAGCTTCCACCAACTATTGCTTTTATGCAAAGGCGAAAAATAATGACGGGGATGTGCGCACGGCAAGCGGCTCACCCATTTCCACCGCAGAAACTTTTACTACAAACGCCAACTTCAGCACACAAAGCGGCTCAGGACCAACCAACCGATTTTGGTCGCCTTCGAGTTGCACAACAGGCGGACTTACTTACTCTGCTGCGAATGGATGCACAGGTGGATACGTTGGCTTTAGTGGTTCTTTCAATAATTTTTACGGCTGCTTCCTGCGCACACCGCAACAAAACTGCACGGGTAATTCTTCCATCGTTATCAATTTTGATTTATCAAATTCCTACATCGCCTCACACCTCGTTACCTCGCCCAGCAACAGCGATGCAATCCGTTTTTATATGTGGGTGGACAATGGCTTCAAGCAAGCCTCTTCCATTAAAATCGGTGGCGTGGAAAAAGGCGTAAGCGATATAAACGGCTTGTGGCTGAAGTTTGATGAACTGCGCACCTGCGTGAATGTGGATGTCACGTTTGATTTAACAACATCATCCAACCTCAGCAACATTCTTTTTTATCTCGAACCGAATTGCAGTTTTAATGATGGGCAAGTGTTCAGCGTGAAGCTCGATAATATTTCTGTGTTGAGCGAAGCCGCATCCACTGCGTGTCTTTCCACCACAACATGCACAGCAGCAACAATACAAACGCATCCATCAAATGAAACTCCTTGTGTAAATGGAAATGCAACATTCAGTATCGTTGCAGGCGGCTCGGTGGCAAGCTATCTCTGGCAGGAAAGCACCAACGGAGGCGGCAACTGGAATCCTGTTTCAAACGGTGGAATTTATTCTAATGCAACAACAGCATCGCTCACGCTTACGGGAGTTACTTCGGGCATGAACGGTTATCTGTATCGCTGCAACGTGACAGGCTCGTGTTCAGGAAATCCAACTTCCAACGCAGCATCACTCACGGTGAATATAGCACCGGGCGTAGCAGGAACAGTGAGCGGCAGCGCATCCGTTTGCCAGGGACAAAGCGGTGTTACCTATTCCGTGAGCGCGGTGAGCGGTGCAACTTCATACGCATGGTCATTACCGACAGGCGCAGTGATTTCAGCAGGCGATGGCACTTCATCCATCACAGTTACATTCAGCGGAAGCGCAACAGCGGGCGATATTACCGTAACGCCCTCCAACACCTGTGGACAAGGAACTGCATCCTCCGCTTTTGCTGTGTCGGTGAATCAACTGGCTGCACAACCTGCTGCAATCTCCGGCAGCACATCGGTGTGTGGTGGCGGCTCTGAAACATATAGCATTGACGCGGTAAATGGCGCAACATCCTACACATGGACATTACCCAACGGCTGGACAGGCTCATCCTCTACTGAAACAATCACTGCAACAACCAATGGCGCGGGCGGAACAATTTCTGTTACTGCGAATAATACGTGCGGCAGTTCTTCCGCTCAAACATTGTTAATTAGCGCAGCATCTTCACCTTCCACTCCCGGCACGATTAACGGCCCCGACAGCGTGTGCGCAGGAAGTCCTCTCACGCTTTCCATTGCAGCAGTAAACGGAGCAGATTCATACAATTGGTTTTTGCCTGTGGGATGGACAGGTTCATCCACAACAACATCTATCACAGTAAATGTAGGCAACAGCAGCGGCAGCGTGTCGGTGAGCGCGACAAATAGTTGCGGCACATCTTCGTTGCGCACACAAGCGTTCACCGCAAATCCCCTACCCTCTGTTGTGTTTGATTTCAGCTTGAATCCGCTTTGCAATAATGATGAACCGATTGTGCTAAGTGACGGCTCCCCTGCGGGCGGTGTGTATGCAGGCAATGGCGTGAGCAACGGCAGTTTCTTTCCAAAAAATGTTTCTGTCGGAAACCACACTATCACTTATGATTACACCGATGCAAACGGATGCAGCGGCAGTCATACTTCCGTGATTACAGTTGATGAATGCACAGGAATAGACAAACAGTTCGCAGCGGGCATCCGCATTTATCCGAATCCGTTTCAGGATGTAATTGTAATTCAATCGGAACTCAGCATCAACACTATCCTCGTGTATGATGCTATGGGAAAAGAAATTCTCCGCAAAGAATTCTTCAACACGCTTCATACGCAAATCACCTTGCCTGATTTAGCAAAAGGAATTTATAGCGTGCGCGTAATTTCTGATGAGAATGCTTCAATGATCAGAAAGATGATTCGGGTAGAGTGATTTTCGCCCCGCACGTGCGGGGCAAAGGCGCAGAGAGAAATAAATTCCGAATTCAGACCAAATTTAGCATAGCAGTTTTTGAATCAGTTTACAAAGAAATTCTAACTCTGCGGCTTTGCGTCTCTGCGAGAGATTTTCGATTTGTGCTTCTCCCGCAGCATCCACCAATAAAACAAAAGCAGCGCAGCCGCCACAACGATGTTGAACAAATAATCATGGCTGAGAAACATGAAATCATGCGCGTGTACATCAATCAGAATCAAGCCGATTATTCTGAATACGTTAAGCGTTTGAATCAGCAGGATGCCAATCACCACTCCCGCGATGCGCTTGCTCCATGCAATCTGCGCAACCAAAAACAACAGGCTGAAATAATACATCAGTTGAAAACCCAAACAATAATTGCCCAGCGAGATGCCGCCATAGCCCGCGATGCGCAGGATATATTCATTCACCATCTGGGTTTCATAACCAAGTAAATGTAAAATGCCATCGCTGATGTGCAGCAATGTTGCGCGAAGCCAATCATTCAATACTTCCCAGGGAGCGCTGAGCGCGGGTACATGCCGCTCGCTGATGGCAACAGATTCTTCGCCAATCAGCCAAATGAATCCTTTCCAGGACAGCCAAATGAAAAAGAGTTTTCCGATAAAAAACAGAAAGTCTTTCGTCTGCTTGTCGCTCAGTAAACTTTTTTTTGAAGAAGTGTTCTCTTCCAAAACAGAGAGGAAGCGGGTTGTTTATGCCGCTTCGTTTTCAAGATAATACTTTTTGCCTGCGAGTAGCGCTGCGCCACCAAGCAACAGCCCTGAAATCACATCCAGCGGAATACCTGCCGGTGGCGGTGGCGGACCGGGACCGCCCTGCCCATATACCAGCAACGGCATCAGCATTCCCAAAAAGAGAATCGAAAATTTCGTGATGATTTTAATCCTTGAGTTCATTTGCAAGCTAACTCGGCACAAAAGTAAAAACTACCTGTGACTTTTGTTTTAATTTTTTGTTATTCTTTTTCTACAAGAACAAGATTGCGCTTCAACAACCCTGTTCCTTTTATTTACATTTTATCTGTCTTCGCCCAACAACACTTTCTTCAACGCCTTTTCTCCGTCAGCAAGTTCCACATGCACATAATAAATTCCCGCAGCCGCGCTCACCGGCATTTGATAAACCGCTTTGTACGCCAATTGTTTCACATCCGCCTGCGCGATGATTTGCCCAAGCGCATTATACACCGTAACTCGTGCATCCACATCCTGCTTCGTCATTATTTGCGAAATAAACAGCACATCGTTGTTTTCAAAAATGCGGATGTTGCCGCTTTCCACCGAGCCAACTCCTGTTGAAACTGTATCCTGTTTGCTCACTGACACTTTAATCGTTGAAACAGCCGAGCAGCCATCGTTGCTTGCCGTGAAGATAATATCATACGCTCCGGGAGTTGCATACGCATAGTTCACAGATGTTACATCGGTGAATGTAGTTCCATCACCCATCTGCCATGTGTAAGTTGTTGCGCCAGTTGTTTGCGCATCCACAGTGAAGGTTTCGTTTTCCAATACTGCGGTAACAGGCGCATCAAGCGCAGCGGTTACAGGCTGCAAGCCGGTTACGATAATCGTCATCGTAGTTGCATAGCCTGATGCAGGATGCGTAAGGTCGAGCGTGTAAGTACCCGGAGCCAATTGATTAATCAATTCCGTTGTGCTGAACACATCGCTGGTAATCACTGCATCGTTTGTATCTTTCAACCGGAACGCCCACTCAATACCACCGCGCTGGTCAAGCGTGATTGTTCCGTTGTTGCCGCTGCAATCTGATGTAGTTGTTGCAATCAGCAGTTCAGGCGTGAAGTGCAGCATAAACCTGTCTTTATCATCACCCACATTTGCCGCGAAAGCATACACGTTATTCTGCCTCAGGTATTGAATCGTTCCTGTCTTTAAATCTTCCAACCAAACAATTGTTGTTTGCGGCAAATCTTCAATACCGTTGAATGTAAACGTGTGTGTACTGTTTGTAGTAATCAAAATGCTCAATGGAACAGAGCGCGTTGCTGCGCTAATCAGCGGCAACGCCTGAATTGCCTGCATATCGCTACCCGACTTGGTGTAAAGTGAAGGAACACCCACATCATTATACAACTTCATTGCATCAAGCCCGTTGTCAAACACATCCGTGAAGAGCGAATCAAATGCAAGCAGCGTGTTGTCATTCTTGCCGTTGCCTGATTGCACGTTGATGTTTAAGCCATACGCATAGCCTTGTTGCTGCTTGTAGAAAGTGGTGTTCGTTCCTTTCGTTCTTGTGTCTGCATTGAATGTGAAACTGAGCGATGCAGATGGAGAAGTTGACGGTGCCGCGCGCACAAAGAACGCCTGATTGGTATTGAGCGTAAGCGCAGTTGTAAGGAAGTTGTAAGCTGAATACGTGCCGCCAACAGGGCTGTACACATAAGCCGCTCCATCCCACGTTCCGGTGTTGTCGGCTGCAACTTCGCTCCAATCAATCGGAGCAAAGTAAGGGTTGGAAACAAGATTGTAGCCTTGCGAATATGCCACCGCATTTGTAGCAGTCTTCGACATGTTTGTAAGCGTGACGTTCGCTTTTTGATATGCGCCTGTTTCTTCAATTGTTGTGGCATTCGGAATACGCGCTGCAATTCCTCTTCCGGGTGCGATGGTATAATTCACATCTTCCACCTTCCAGCCTGCGAGGTAACAACTTGTTACATTGCTTTCATGGTAGCTGAAGAAGCCGCCATAGTTTGAGCCTTGCGCAGTAGTTGGATTTGCCGGGTCGCAGTTGCCAGGCGTGATGAATCCGGTGGTGCCCGTAACACTCATATTGAAATCATCGCTCCACTTGCTGCCTGCCGTTGCGCTCGTTACGCCACCGATGTAATGGAAGGTATTTGCTCCGCCAGTTGTGGGGATGTAACGCTCAATCGTTACATTGCCTGTGAGCGTACCGTAAGGTCCGGCAGTAGAAAAATCAAAGTCATTGATGTAGCCTGTTCCATTAATATCAGACTCAAGCGTGAGTGTTGCATTCGCGGGAACAGTAAATGTGCCGCTCAACAACGCGAGTTCTTTTTTCACACCAATACTTGCAGAAGCCGAAAGCGAACTGTTACCATCAATCTTCAGGTAATCAACAAGCAGATTTCCCGCAATGGATGAACCCGCCTTGAGCGTGAGGAAACCACTGCCCATGCTCGTGGTGCTGCTGTTGTTGGTGAGCACACCGTTTACCTGCAATTCGCCATCGGGTACGCCTGCAGTAACGCTATAGTTAACAGTAACCGATGCGCCAGTTTGAATCGTAAGATTTTTGGTTACTGCATCTAATGTAGCATGGGTAACCATTGGGAAATAATTGCCGCCAGTCGGGTTTGTCGGAATCACCACATCTGTGGTTGCTATGGGAATTGTGTTGCAACTCCAGTTGTCGGCATCAAACCAGTTGGTTTTATCTGTGGCATCGTTTGCAGTCCACGTGCCTGCGGTGCAGGTTGAAGTTGTAGCACAAGCCAAAGCAACCGTTATATCTACTTTGGGATTATCTAACCATGTAAAGAACACATTGCCGTTGTTGTATCCGCAATTCGGCTCCATGTAAAACAGGATGCTCGACTTGTTGGTGATTGCAGAAATGTCAAACACCACTTCCACTTCTGCGCAAGTTCTCGCTACGGAGTAATTAAATCCTTCACCATTCGCTCCATAATTCGCGTATGCGTTAGAGCCATTTATTGTGAGCGAAGTAATCGCGTTGTGATATGCGCCATCTGCCCAATAGTAAATGCGCATGTGGTCATCGGGTTGCGCTGCGAAGTAAGAATGGGAAACATCAAAGGTTAAGGTTACTGTATTCAATCCGGTGCAGTTGGTGCTTGGGGTGCGCAGGAAACAACCATAGAAGTTGTTGAATGAACCGGAGAAACCCACCGCACCGCCTGTGCAGCCGTTGGAGCCGTTCCACACCAAGCCGCCTGTGGTGCAGGATGCTGGTGACCACCATTTGTTTGTAGGCGCAGAATAGGAAGTATTTAAATCAGAAGATGCGTTGAACGGCTGCGCTGTTGCCGTTCCTGATGCACCGCCACGGGTGTCGCCATCATTGTTTTTTGCAACTGCATTGAAGCAATACTGTGTATTGTTTGAAAGCCCGGTTACGGTTTTTGTTCCCCATGTTGCCTTAGTCTGGAATACTTCCGTAGCTCCCATCGTGCCGTTTGCCTGCACATAGAGTCCTGTGTTATCTTCATAAATAGAATAGGTGGTATTTGCAGGATTTGCAACAGGCGTTTCAACTTGCAGTGTAACATTCAGCGTGGTGCTTGTCGCGCCATTCACAACGGGCAGCACTGGTTCATCAGCAGCAGTATAGCGCGGAGTGGTCATCTCTGTCCAACTGCAAGATGTGCCTCCGTTTGTTGCCCGCACACGATAGTAGTAAGGCGCATTCGGATTGTCGCCTGTGTTATGGCTATACTCAGGGTCTGTAAGATTTGTGGCAAGCGCATTCCAAGCACTTCCGTTGGTGGAATACTCAATATCATAAGCGGTTGCATTTGTTACTGCATTCCAGCCGATGTTAATGTAGTGCGATGTGCCGTTTGGCGGAGCGCCAATGTCGGCAGTAACTGCTGCCGTTGCTGAAAGCACAATAACCGCTACCGCGCTGTTGCCCACACAAGCCGCATCCGCAGAACATTTTACAAATGCAGTATAAGTAGTGTTTGCCGCAGGTGTTGTGCTGATGCTGGTATAAGATGCATTGTAAACCGCAGTTGCTGATGCAAACGCAGTTCCGTTCCAGTAGTTTGTTCCATTCGCCCACGCGTATTCAAACGTGCCGCTGCAATTGCTGCCACCTGTTGGGTTTGCCGTAAGCGTAACTGATGCAGCCGTGCAAATCGTTAAGCTTGATGCCGTGCCGTTTGCTCGGGCAGTAAGCGTTTGCGCTGTGCAGCTTGATGTAATTGTTACTACTGCCGGAGTGGCTTGATATGATTCAGCGCATGTTCCGAAGGAAATTTCACAACGGTAATAGGTGGTGGTGGTTACCGTTCCGGTGCTGTAAGTGGTGCCAGTTGCGCCAGAAATATCCGTCCATGGACCTGTTGCAGCAGGCGACTGCTGCCATTGGCGTTTCGCACATGAGTGCGTGTTATTCAATGTAAGCGTTGCAGAGCCGCTGCCAGTGAATGAAGAAGAGAGCGGAGTGATATTTCCGCCTTCAGGGCAACCTGCTACAACGATATCATCTACTACAAATGAACCCGCGCCAACAGCGTTGTTGTTTGATGTCCAGCGAAACGCAACATACAGATTCGCATTATTGTCAGCATCTGTCGGCAACAGGATTGCTTCCGCAGCCGCTGTGCTCTGATTGAAAAATTGGTTGTTGTCGAAATTGCCGCCCTGTGCCGGGTCTTCCAGCCAGTTGGCTGTGCTTGATGGATTAACTCCTGTCGGATTGTAAATTACTGAACCCCTGTCAATGCCTGTTGAGCCTGACCATTCACCTCCGGCAGTATAATTGAAATTCACGGTGATATCTTTGAATCCTGTAGATGGGATTTGACGGTAAATAAACCTGTCTGTATTTACATCATTGTAATAAGTAAACTCTCCACCTCCTGCATCGGGCGCGTTTATATAGTATGCTGACACACCCATAGAGTTGCCGCTCACAGCGCCTGTTTCATTATGAACAGACCACACATTGCGATAACCAAAACCACCGCTTTGGTCAGCCGTAGTGTTTGCCAACCATCCATCCTGAGGCGTAATCTGTGACAACATTCCTTCCGACCACGTTTCAAAGTTCTGAATATAGATTGCAAGCTGCCCCATCGTGGTGAACGACTGAATAGCGCAGCCTGTCGCATCGCCATAACCATTCTTTGGAATGATTTGCCAGTAGTAAGTTGTATTCGGCTCCAAACATCCCGCATCATAGGAAAGGCTTGTTGTGTTTGTTACAAAAGTCGGAGTGGCGGATGTGCTGAAATACACATCATAACTTGTTGCACCCAACGCAGTTTGCCACAACAATACAGGGGTGAGATTAGGCGGGGTGGTTGTGCTGCCATTCACAGGAGAAGTGATGTTGGCGCAATCAGGAGGCACATTCCCGGCAAATTCATCAGCGCCAATATCGGGAGTGCCGCTGCGCGGGTCGCCATCAATATCAGTGGTGATGCCTGAAATCGGGGTGCCCAATGCGTTAAGCCCTGATGTGCCTTGCAAGTGCAGATTGGTAGCTGATATAAATCCAGGAAGCACATTTACAGATTGAGCGTCTTGTCCGGTGCCTGTCCTCCATGCAGCGATGGTAGTTCTGTTTGCGGCTCCGATAAAGCCAAGCGTTCCTGTTCCTTGCCAATAATCGTTATAGTTAATATTCGCATAAACGGATGATGCTGCGCTCGAATAAATAGCATAACGGCTGCTACCAACCGTTTGGGTATTGGAGAAAATGTTGTTACGGATATTAATAGAGTTGGAGGTAGTTACTAAACTTGTTACATACATCGGTGCGGTGAAACTCATTGCAAGTGTTTGGTTAGTTACTAATGACACCGAATTATAGTAGAAATTATATCCACCTCCCTGATAAACAAAGATTCCATAACCATTTAAAGGATAAAGTGGCGAAGAACTGAAGCCTGAAGGTGAACCCGCGCTCGCTCCTGTAGCTGCCACATCATAGATGACATTGTTGAAGAAAGTAACATTCGAGCTTGTTGAACTGCTTAAAACACCGATGCCATAACATCCGTAAGCTCCGCCTCCCGTATTTTTAATGTCGCTGATCGTATTCCCTGAAATCGTACCGTTTGAAAAGTTTTGATACAATTCAATTCCATAGCTATAATTTCCCAAAACAGTTGAAACGCCTTGTATTTGATTATTGCTCACGGTAAAATTCTGGAGGTTGCCAATTCCGATACCTCCCTGATTAATCTTATCGGCTGCAACAGAAGTTGAACCCAGCACATTGTTGCTGATATTGTAGTCTGCATCATAGCTGGAGCCGTTGCCGTTTACGTTAATTCCATAAGCGCATTTCGTCACCAGATTGTTGATAATCGTCAGGGTAGAGTTCGAAGATTCTGCAGGATTACCCACTGTTAAATAGCTTCCCGCAAGAATACCTGCAAGCGTGGTGGTATTCGTGTTGCCTGTCACCTTGCAATTTTTTATAGTAATATTTATAGCCCCGTCTGAAGTGCTGGCGCTTGTTATCCAAATAACCACTGTCGCTGTTCCAGCGTTGGTACTGGCTATCGTCATGTCCCTTGTTGTGCCTCCAACGGTGTTTGACCCATCAATCGTTACATTATCTGCGCCTTTTAACTGCAATATTGCAGCAGCATTGCTGCCAGTTACTGTGGGCGTTGCGCCCGCTTCCGGCTTAATGGTGATTGTCCAGGGTCCTCCGCAGTAAGAAGTAACTGCCGTGAGCGGAGTCAGTGTAGCGCCTTCAGCGATGGTTCCCGTTTTCACATTCACCAATAAATCACTGCCAATACCATTCGTATTAATCGCTGCAAACAATCCGCTTGCACCGTTGAACGTGGCATAAGTGCCGCCTGAACCAACTGTAACAGTTCCTGAAAGTGGTGAGCCAAAACTATATGTGCCAGATGCAGGAAATGTATATCCTATTGGCAATGTCAACGTAGTTGAACCCGCCACATCAGGGCTGTGCAAGGGCACTATTCCGTTGCTTTGCGAATAGCCCACATTTGGTGTGCCGTTCAAATCCTGCGCGACAAAATAGTATTCAAAGACATTGCCGCCTGCGGGAGTAATGCTGTAATTGGAATACGTGAGCGTGAATGTCCATACGCTGCTATTTGTATTTCCTGAAGCATTCACGCCTTCTGCAAACTGTGTGTTGCTCCACACTTCATTCGGAGTGGAGCGCCTGAAATACATTCTCGGCTTGTTTGCTGTGAGCGAGATGCCTGATTGCGCATCGGTAACGGTGACACTCACGGTCGTGACAGCAGGCAAGCACAAACCCTGTGTGGGAATGCTTGTGTAGCTGAACGCAGGAGGCGTAACATCCGCAGGAATGAAGTCACCTTCATCTGCGCCAATGTCGGGGGCGGTGCCGCCACCGTTGGCTTGTCCGCCAAGCGGGTAGCCAGTGCGCACATTCACCGCGCCAAAATCATCCGTTAATCCTGAAATGACAACAGCGCCTGACTCAGCAGATGTGGCTAAAGTTGTGCTGAGATTCAGATTTGGCGTTGCTGCTGTTGGATTGGCAAATTGCGGGTTGGCTGACACGCTGTTGTCGTCAAAAGCGGTGTTGTTTTTCCAAAGGGTGAAAGTGGCTTGGTCAGCGCTTCCTGTGTAACCGAAAATTCCGCCTGTGCCGCTCACATAAATCAAATTATAGTCCTGGGTCAGCGTGGTGCCGTTATTGTGATAAACGCCATAGTGCTTACCGCCTGTTGTATTATTGGAGCGGGCATTTACAAAAATGTTGTTGCGGACATTATCGGTGCTGCCCGTCTGCACTTTTCGGAAGGCGTACGTATTGTTGGCGGTTGTTCCCACTCCGCTGCCTCCGATATACACGCTGTTGTAATAGAGGCTGTTGTTGATTGCCGTGTTGTCTTTTGAAATTCCGGTGATGACAGGCGTGTTGGTAATCGCAGTTCCGCTTGCATCAAATCCCAGTCGCACCATATTGTTGCTGGCGGCTACTGCTGTGCCTGCCAAATGAATTCCGGTAACAATTGAGGAGGCTCCTGAAGCAGGTTGTAAATTATACACGAAGTTTTTTGAAACAATATCCGTAGCGGAGCTTCCGCTGAAATAAATGCCCGTCACCGTATTATTTGCCGTGCTTGTATTGGATAACGCATACACCTGATTGGCTGAAATCGTATGCGCCAATGTTCCCCCACTATTCAGCGAAATTCCCAATACAGAAGAAGATGTGGTTGTTCCGGTGGAAGTGGAGTTGGTGGACAGGTTTCTTACAATAGTTCCACTGATGGAATAAGTGCCGCCACCTGAAGTGGTAATACCCGCCACTTGTGCTGCTGAACTGGGGTTACCGGTGGTGGTAAGGTTTTGAATGGTATTGGTTCCTGAAATGTCAACCGTATAAGCAGCGCCTGAAACAGCCGCAATTCCCGTTGTAACCAATGTGGCGGTGGTGGCTGCGGAAGAAGTTTGAATGCTGTTAGCCGTACTGCCTCCTATCGTGTTTCCACCAGAAATGGAAACGCTGCCGGTAGAAATATAAATGCCATACAAATAACTGGCAAAGTTACCGCTGATAGTTGCAGTTATTGAACCAATGTTGTTATTGCTGATGGTTTGCCCTGTTGCAGTTGTAGCGGTATATATTCCCGAAACAGGAGTTGTTGATGACAGCACGGTGGACCCCGTCACTGCGATGGAACCTGTTCCCGTAGTCGCTCCAATGGTATTTCCATCAATCAAATACTTGCCGGATGAAACATAAATTCCCGTGAAGATGGGGATTGCCGCAGCGCCTCCGCTGGTGGTGCTCATAGAAATGTTAGTGATAGTGTTGCCCGTTATGTTATTGACGGTACCCGAACTTAAAGCAGTAAGATAAATGCAATTCAACCGAAAATTACTGGTAGATGGGAACTGAAAAGTTCCCGTTCCGGCTGAATTGGCATACCCGATAGTGTTGTTGCTGATAGTGAAACCGCTGCCATCTGTGCTGTTATTAATGTAGATGCCGAACATATTCAAGTTGATGGCTCCGGAACGGGGGATTTGGAAAATACGGTTTCCGGAAATAGTCCACAGCGTGTTGTAGGTGGAAACAAGTATTCCGCACGTGGTTGAACCAGTATAGAAATTGGAAATGTTGCAATTGGAAATCATGTTGTTATCATTTGCTTTTGATAATGTGCCCAGCGCGTAAACACAATTGTAAGGATAAGCCGTTGCGGTAGTAAGGTCTCGGATATCGCAGTTATCAATCGTGTTGTTATCATTCCCCGTTGTGCCTGTAGTCGTTCCAAAGAAAACAACTCCTGTGGTGGCGAGCGTACCTGCTCCTTCGATAATGCAATGATGCACATTGTTATTCGTGGCATCATTCAGAAATTGCAACGTAGCCGCTGAAGTTCCTGTGCTGGTATTTCTGAGGGTAAGATACCTGTCAGCGCTGCTTCCCCCGTTGAAGGTTACTCTATCGGCACCGAGTAATCTGAACAAAGCACCATTATATCCCGCAGCGCTGCTGATGTCTCTGTTCGTTGCCGCATCTGATTGAATGGTTAAAGTGTATGGGCTTGCAAATTCGTTCAGCCCGTTTACTCCGTCTTCAATGGTGATGCTGGTTGTCACATTCACCGTTAAGTTTCCGCTAATCAAGGATGCCGCGCTGGCAATGTTGATTGCCTGGAAAATTCCTGTTGCCGTGGTGAAGGCAGTGTAGTCTGACCCTGTGCTTCCCACCGTTACCGTGCCGGAGCAGGGAACAATCGTAAATGAATTTGGCGTGCCGCCTATCGGGAATGCTCCCGATGCCAAAGCAACGCTTGTCTGTGTGGCTGCGAATGTTGCCGTGTTGGATTTGATGGCGACATTTGGCGTTCCTACGTTTACTCCTTCATCCTGCGCTACCACAAAGTATTGCAGCACAGTGCCCAAAACAGGGTTTCCTCCGTTCAGCAAACTATAATCAATGGTGAAATTAAAAGGCGAAGTAGTTCCGTTGGCTTCCACCCATTTCCATCCATCGGTGGTGTTATCATTGGTGACACCCAGGGAATTCGCGTTGGTTGATTTTTTATAGTAAACCCTCGGTGCTGTTCCGGCAGTAACATTCACACCGGAAGCATCCGTGATGGAAACGGAACCTAATGAGTAGGTTGCCGCCCCGCTGCAAGCCCCGGTAATTGCCGTATAGGAAACGGTTGGAGCCGTGAGGTCAATCGGTTCAAAATCGGAAGCATCTGCTCCCATATCAGTGGGCGTAAACGCGCTTCTCGTTTCTCCGTCATAATCTTCCGTCACCGAAGCTACGTTGATGCCCGAAGCTTCAATGGGCGTGGCGGTGGGTGATGTCATAATGTGTAAATCCACTGCCGATGCGTTGCCTGTTGCATTGATAAATTTCGGGTCGTTGTTGATGCTGTTTGCATCCTGCGAAGAAGCAGTTCTCCAAGCGCCAATGTTAGCCTGATCGGCAGCACTGAAAGAGCCGAACACTCCACCTGTGCCGCTCACATACAAGTCGTTGTAATCACTTGCTATGTTGGTATTGTTGTTCAAAGAGATTGCGTAATGCTTCCCGCCCGTAGTGTTGTTGGAGCGGGCGTTCCAGAAAATGTTGTTTGAAATTTCTTCAATAACGGATGCGGGCGATGATGAACGGATAAACGCATACGTGCTGCCCGTGCCCGTGCCTACGCCCGTGCCGCCAATAAACACGCTGTTGTGATAGACATTTACCACCGAAGCGGTTGTTTTTTCAATGCCTGAAATCAACAACCCGGTGGTGACTGCAGTGCCGTCAGCTTTGATACCCAATCGCACCATGTTGTTTTCCACAGTGCCACTCGTGGTTGAACCGGCAATAAAAATTCCGACAATTTTTGCGGTGGCGCTGGTAGAGTTAAGTCCGAGTGAATGCACCAAATTTTTCTTTACAAAAACAACGGGGGTAGGCGCTCCATAAATTCCATACAGGTGAATTGCGGTCGCGGATGCCGCGGTATTTGAAAGAGAATACACTTTGTTTCCCGATAAATTCATGTTGTTGGCGCAAACGATGCCTATCATGTTTGCCGCGCTGCTCGTTCCTGTATTTGTTGAAACAGAAGTAATGCTGTAAATCTCGTTGCCGCTAACTGTTTTATCGCCTGTTGAATTAATATTAATCCCATTAAACCTTGCTGTTGTAGAGTTACTGCTCATCGAAATATTCCTGATGATATTTCCGGAAACTTGCGTTGGAACTGTTGTGCCGACATTATCCACCTGCAATCCCACGAACACTACGTTGCCGCTGTTTGTCCATGTGCCGGCAGCAAGCGGTGCATTACCTCCAACATAGTTGCCGGATATCACATGCCCGTCATCTGTGCTTGTGCTTCCGAAACTAATGCCGGTTTGTGCGGTAGTCGCAGTCACCGTGCTGTATAAACTATTATCGCTGATGGTCCAGTTGCTGCCGTTGTTGGTGGCATTGGCAAGAATGCCCGTAGTTGTAAAGTTGAAGATGTTGCAATTCGAAATTGTGTTGTCGCTATTCTCACGGTTCACAAATGCAGTTCCTCCTGAATAAATCGCGTTGGCAGGATATCCCGTTGCATCGCTGCGGTCGCGGATGGTGCAATAATCAATCAGAATATTATCATTTCCTGTTCCTGCTACGGAGTTGCTGCCAATGTACACCGTGCCGCTGGTCGTTGTTATATTCTGCCCTTCAACAGTGAGATATTTCAGCGTGTTGTTTTGCGCATGGTTTAAGAAGTCAATGGTGGGACCCACCGTTGCGGCAGTGCGCGTGTTGCGCAGCGTCCAGAAGCCAGTGCCGCCTGCGCCACCGGGCTGCCCGTCAAAGGTGAGGCGGTCAGCTCCATGAAAAGTGATAAGGTCAGCGCCTGTGCCGGGGTCAGCCGAAGTGGTAAGCATCGAAGCCACTCCACTGAGGGGACGGATATACACCGACCAGGGTCCACCGGTATTCGCCCATTCCTGAAAAGCGATAGGAGCAATTTCTCCGCTCGTTCCCACATACGTGGATTGAAATTCAAAATAACAATCGCAGGTCAATGTTGCGGCATTGAGCGCATTGGCAACATTGTACAACTTCGCGAAATCGCCTGTCGGTCCCACGGTATAATTGCCGCACAAGGTATTGCCGCTTGTAGCCACTACAAAATAATTGAGCGCGTAATTCAGCGATGGCGTTGACTGAATCGTTGTGGAAGGCGCAACCAAATTTGTGAGCGCCATGTAAGCGCCTCCCTGCGTGGCTGATTGCCCGATGCGGCTGGTGGTAGAACTTAGCCCCGATTCAGTGATTCTCACCGTAGTCGTGTTTATCGTAACGGTATTCACCGACATTTCATAAAAGCGGGAGGAGGAGATAGAAGTTAACCCGGGTCCTGCCGTGCCGCCCGTTGCTCCTGCCTTGCACTCGGCTGTGATATTACCCGCAGTGCCCGAAGTGGTGAGCGACACCAACTCGATGGGGCGGTAATTCGCGCCTTCCCCTACAGGCCAAACGTATGTTGCCGCGCTGGCATTATTCGGTATATCTCTTCTTAGCGGACCTTGCACATAAGAGGTAGCAGACCCACCCGAAACCGCACCCGTTGCTCGGTTTATGAGCGTGGCGAGATTGGTGGAAGTGGAAACTAAAATTCCGTTGGTGAGCGTAAGCACTCCTGTTACCGTACCCCCACCGATAGCAAGCGGGCTACCTAAAGTTGCTACACCACTACTTGTCCGGCTCATGGTTAAATTAAAAACCGCCTGCGCGCCCGAAGTAAAAACGAGCGAGCCTCCCATGTTACCTGTTCCCCCGATTACCAAACCTGCAGAAGTGCTGCCGGTGATAGTGCCTGCCGGAGCGCTCAGTAATCCGTTAATGGTTAAAGCCGGGTTAACCGCACCAAGCGTAAGCGTTCCGGCAGTGAGCGTTAGCGTTCCCCCGGTGCCCATGACCAATGCGCTGCCTAATGTAAGATTGGGAGTTGTTCCGGTGCGGTTAAGGATAAGGTTATTGATTTGATTGGTAGCGCCTACCGTTGTCGCATCAAAAAAAAGTGGGTTGCTTACTACGTTATTTCCGGTAACAGTGAGATTGGATGTGACAGAACCTCGGATGCAAGCATTTGCCGAACCAAGGGAGATTGTTCCCTGCAGCGTAAGCGTATTTCCGTTTATTCCAAGCCGCCCGCCTGTCATGGTTAACGTGCCGCTGATGGTTCTATCACTGGGTATATTGATAACATTCGCTGTAATAGTCAGATTTATGTTGACATTGGCAGGGGGATTGGTTGTGGGCCACTCATTCGCGCCTGCGGTAGGAAACGATATTGCGTTATACCAAATTGTTGAAGTGGTGCCTGAATAAGTAATGGCATTTGAGCCCCCTACCGTAGTCAGGTTTCCTTGGATTCTGAGTGTTCCCGCCATGGATATACCCGCTGCCGGAAATTGGGAAATCGTATTCGTACTGGAGCTACCATTAACATGCAATGTGCCTCCCGACTGAACCGTCATAGCCGCAGGCTGACATGCCTGCCCCGTAAGTGTGTAATTCACTGCGCCTCCACTGGCAACCACTACTTGTGTATTTGCCGAAGTCAAGAGACCAGTTGCATTGCCATTTATTGCAATAGTGCCGCTGACTGTTAATATTCCACCGGTTCCAATACCCACAAAACAAACAGTAGGAATTGTCAATGTTCTCGCTGCAGCAATACTGCTGGTAGCACTTGTTAATGCCGTTTGATTAAAACTCAGGCTGCTTAATGTAGTATTCGCATTACAAACCAACCTGGTTGTAAAAATTGTGCTTGAAGTACCTGTTAGTGTAAGTGTTCCTGTTCCTGTAGTTGTAAAAGAAGCAAAGTTTCCAGATGCAGGAATAGATGACGGAATTGCAGTAATAGAAAAAGTGCCATTACAAGTGATGGTAACATCATCCCCAGCTATCGGAGCACCTACAGGCGACCATACAATTGAAGCATACGCAATGTTTGCGGTAATTGTAACACTTTTTGGAACAGCCCAACTTTCACTCACCCAAAAAATAGTCAGGAGCGCGAGCATTAACAAATTGCGAAAATGGCTCACGCGCAGAGACGAACCTTCCGCCAGCGCGAAAAAAAACTTCGCTTGCACATTGCGCGTAGGTGAAAACACGTAGTTTAAAAATGAAGCAAACTTTGACTGGCAAGTAAAAATCCTTGTATTCATGCGAACAGAAGTTTAGTTATGTAGAAGGGGGAGTCAACCTCAAACTTAATGAAGAATGACCGGAGAATCAACTGTTTGTTAAGTCTTCCGGTGGGTAAAAGGTTTTCTTTTAATCATCTTTTAATCCAACCCGCTCAAAAGTACGCATGGAATCGTTTCCGGTGCGGGTGGTGTTGTGAAAAGTACACATGGAACTAAAGCAGGGATTGCCGGGACAATGTAAAAACCACCCATCATTGTGCGAAGGACGGTCGTTTCTGTTTTAGTGTCGCTGGTCTTGCCTTCAATGACGCTCGGGATTAATTTAATCCCGAGCTCCGAGAAGCAAAAGGAAGTGCGGTTGAAAAAAACCACGCACGGATTTCTCTTGTTCCCAAGCGGGGTTTCGAGAAAAAAATGCGTCAAAGTTGTCCTTTTCAGGGATTTTTTAGAGTCTGTTCAACAAACTGAGTTAAAATGTCTGTGGTCTGAAAGAATGGAATTTATTATTCCTTAATTCAAGCAGCGTTTAAAATAACAAAAGCCTCATCTTCTCAAAGATGAGGCTTTTGTGTTTTCTATAGTTTGGAATTTGGAGTTTGAAGTTTAGAGTTTATTGCGCAGCAACTCCAAATTCAAAACTTCAAACTAATCTTCCACCTTCCTCGGCTTTGACACGAGCACATCGTCAATCATCCCATATTCTTTTGCTTCATCGGCTTTCATCCAAAAATCGCGGTCGCTGTCGGCAGCCACTTTATCGTAGCTCTGCCCGGTGTGGTGCGCAATCACATCATAGATTTCTTTTTTCAGCAGCAGGATTTCGCGCGCGGTGATTTCAATGTCGCTCGCCTGCCCGCCTGCTCCACCGAGCGGCTGGTGAATCATAATGCGGCTATGCTTCAAGCCTGTGCGCTTGCCTTTCACTCCCGCGCACAGCAGCACGGCAGCCATCGAAGCGGCAACGCCCGTACAAATCGTAGCAATATCGGGGCTGATGTATTGCATGGTGTCATAAATGCCAAGCCCTGAATGCACCACGCCACCGGGGCTGTTGATGTAGAGCTGAATGTCGCGCCTCGGGTCGGCTGATTCGAGGAAGAGCAGTTGCGCTTGAATCACGCCCGCCACATAATCATCCACGGGGCTGCCGAGGAAAATAATGCGGTCCATCATGAGGCGCGAGAACACGTCAATTGCCTGAATGTTCAGCGGACGCTCTTCGATGATGTAGGGGGTAAAATTTTTAATGGTGGTGTCAATATATTTTTCGAGGTGCATGCTGTTCATGCCCTTGTGCTTCACCGCATATTTTTGAAATTCGTTTGGGTTCATTAATTCGTTTTTTTTGATGCGGGTAAAATTAACGGAAATCTCTTTGATTCGTCATGCTGAGCAAAGCGAAGCATCTTAGCATTTAGGATAAGGGATTCTTCGCTGCGCAAAGCCTTCGCTCAGAATGACGGTTATGTGAAACAGGAAGAGCAGCTATCACTCCAACTTTCCAAACTCTTCCACCGATATTTCCTTCTGAGTGAGCGTGATTTTCGACTTCATGAAGTCGAGTACTTTTTTATCGGCAAGCTCTTCGTAAGTGCGCTTTGCGTGCTCTTCTTTTTTCAGCATATCATCGGCAAGAGCGCCCAGCATCTTGTTGGTTTCTTCATTATCGGGAAAGCCATAGTAGCTGCCCATCACCTTAATGGTGTGTGCCTTCATTTCATCGGGCGTCACTTCAAGGTTGTTTTCCTTTTTGATTTTGTTCACGATGAGCGTCCACTTCAGGTTTTTCGCAAAGCCGTTGTAGTCGTGTTCCACCTGCTCCATTGTCACAGGCTTCTCGCTTGAAACTTGTATCCAGCGCTTCAGGAACGCATCGGGCAGGTTCACATTTGTATTCTCGATGAACATGTTCACGATGTCGCGGTTCAGCAGTTGTTCTCCTTGTTGCACATAAGCCTTTTCAATTTCGCTTTTCAGCTTCTCGCGAAATTCTTCCACTGATTTCACCGCGCCTTCGCCAAACACTTTGTCAAATAAAACCTGATTCACCTCCGCAGGAATCGCGCGGTTTATTTTCGTTAAGTGAACCCTGAAAGTTTTGTTCAAATGCCTGTGGTCAGTCAACTTCAGGTAGTTGTGAATGATTTGCTCCTCATCGGCTTTCAGCGCCTTCATCATTTCTACATCTAAGTATTCGCCCGGCTTTTTTCCCAACAACTGGTCAGCTACCTTGTCTTCAAATTTCTCCAGCGGCACCGCAGTTGAATTTTCCACTCCGCCTTCTTTCACATTTCCTGCTTCGTCAAGTTCCTGAAATTTTACGAATAATATATCATCCTTCGCCACGCCATCTTCCGGGTTCGTCATTTCACCCACGCGCTTGCGGAGGCGCTCCACTTCCTTTTCAACCGCCTGCTCGTCAGTCTTCACAGTGTATTGATTCACCTTCGTTGCATCGCTTAACGCGCTCACATCAAAGTGCGGATGCAAGCCCAAATCATACGAGAACTGATATTCTTTCTGCGAATGAATATCCAATTCCTGCTGCCCGTCATCCAATTTCGGAATGGGGCTGCCAAGAATTTCAATCTTGTTGTCCGTGAGATATTTCGTCAGCTCTTTATTAATGAGGTTGTTCAACTCATCGGCAAGCACCTCGTTGCCATACAATTTTTTGATATGCCCTACCGGCACCATTCCCTTGCGGAAGCCTTTCACGTCAGCCTTTTTGCTCAGTTTCTTCAGCGACTCGCTCACGAGCGGCTCATAATCCTGCGTAGAGAGTTGAATTTTCACCGTTGCGTTTTGCGCGTCAATGTTTTCCTGTGTAATCGTTGCCATCTTTTTTGTTTATAGTTTGGAATTTTAAGTTTGAAGTTGAGTGAGGAACCCGCAAATTCCAAACTCCAAACTTCAAACTAAATCGTGCGGATGGAGGGACTCGAACCCCCAAGGGTCACCCCACCAGATCCTAAGTCTGGCGCGTCTGCCAATTCCGCCACACCCGCTTTTCGAGTCGGCAAAGTTACCAATATTCATTTGAAATTTTAAACCCTGAGGGGGGTTTAAAACAAATTCAGGAATGAAGATAGAGGCAGGATTATTTCTTCAAAATCTCAAACTGCACTCTGCGGTTCAGTTGCCGCCCTTCTTCCGTTTCATTGGTAGCAACGGGCACTGTTTCGCCATAGCCCTTCGCAATCATCCGCGAAGTGGCAATGCCATGCTCAATAAAATAATCCACTACCGCTTTGGCGCGTTGCTGCGAAAGCGTGAGGTTGTAATTGTCGCTGCCTTTATCATCGGTATGTCCTGATAATTCGATTTCAATCTTCGGACTTGTTTTCAAAAAGTCAACCACCCTGTCCAACTCAGGATAAGATTCCGGGCGCAGCGTTGCTTTGTCATAATCAAAGAAGATATTGTTCAGGCGAATGATTTCGCCCACTTCCACAGGCGCGAGGTAGAGGTCTTTGCGGATTTCTTTGTATTCGGCAACCTGCGTTAAATCCAAATTGTCAGAAACAGAAATGTAGCCCTCTGCTTTAGCGCGAATGCCATAGTTCTTTCCATAAGGCAGCACGATTTTGTAATCTCCCGTGCCCGGCTCTGAACTCGCGATGCCCGCTTCTTCACCGCTGGGCAGTATTTCATAAATCACATCAGTATCTCCAACCGGTTTATTTGTTTTCTTATTGTAAACAGTTCCATACACAAGCGTCACTGGGTCGGGGCGCACTTCCTGCGGCAACTTGATTTTAAAAATATCTGTCGCGCCTTTTGAATTTTTGGATGAAACATAATAGGCATAATCGCCCGATGCGGGAATGCGGTAGTAAGCATCTTTCCCCGGTGAGTTTAATCCATCGCCAAGGTTCACAGGTTCGCTCCAGTTTGTCCACGTTGAATCCATGCGCTTGGAAACAAACACATCGTAATTGCCAAAACCGCTTCTGCCGGTAGTTGCAAAATACATGGACTTGCCATCGCTGGCGAGAAAGGGACTCATTTCATCTCCCGCAGAATTAATTGTTGCGCCAAGATTGAGCGGCTTTGTCCAGTTCACATCATCTTCGCGAAAACTCACATAAATATCCCGCCCTCCAATCGCATCATCCATCTCGATGGTCATAAACAATGCTTTGCCGTCATTGCTCATGCTTATTTCCATGAAGTTGTCTTTGTTTTTAAAATCTTTGATTTTCAGATTTTCAGGAAACTCCCATCCTTTCTTTCCCATGAATGAAATGGAAACTCCGCCATCCGTTGAGCCATCGCGGAAGTATTGATTGCCGAGCAACAGCGTGTTGCCGTCAGGCGTAACGGAACAAACGAAGTTGTGATATTCATTGTTGAGCGGGTAGCCTAAGTTCACGGCAGGCGTCCACACGCCTTTGTCATCGAGTTTTGAAAACCAGATGTCGTCATTCTCTCCAAGACTAATATCAAAATTCTGCGGGCTGTTTTTTCGTACGAAATAAATGCTCTTGCCATCGGGCGCAATCACGGGAAGCGCTTCTGCAAATTCAGTATTAATGCTGTAGCCGAGATTTTCGGGCTGCGAATCAAACACCAAGTCAGGCAGGATATTGATTTTTGCTTCAATGGGAATTTCGCTGTCGGAAATTGCAACAGCATCAAGTTGATTATTGCCTGTAACTGCCGAAGGCGTTAATTCAATGCGCACTGCGGCAACTTCATAAACAGTGAGCGGAACTGTTTTGCGAAACACGCGGCTCAGTTCATTTATCAAAGCCGGAGTTCCTTCATAAACAGAATGTTTTAACCCGTTTGCCTCTATGAGAAAGATATTTTTGATGGAGCCGGGATACAGATTTTCAAACACCGCTACCTGCTGCACTTTCATCGGCTTGTCAAAACCTATTTCAATGAACTCCGCTGCTGATTCACCGTCTTTCGGCATCCATGCGCAGGGGCTGTCGCCAGCCTGCGGCAGCACATTGGGCTTGCCAAGAATTTGTTTTGCGGAATATTGTTTCGCGCCCGCTTCAGAACTGAAGGCTTTTACTGAAGATGCAAATTGAATTGTTTGCGCGTTGACTGAAACAGAAACAAGCGCTGAAAGAAACATCAGCGCGCATGATTTCACTAAAACATTTTTTCCCATGGAATACCTGCTATGATTAATACAAAACCTATTGCGTAGCAAATTAATGACCTTCTGTGTTTCATATCATCAATCTTTGCCTTCTTCGACCACACCCTGCCCACCGTAATTGCAATTACTGCAAGCAACATCACCGTGACGTGCTCCACTGCGGCAAAACGCAACGCATCATCTTTCATCGCTGCGCCCATATCCGCCAATGCCGCCTGCACCACGGGGCTTACAAAATAAAGCACGATGCCGATTACAAATTGAATGTGAATGAGCATCAAAAGTAAAAGACTTGACTGATTATCGAAAGGCTCGTATTTCCTTTTTGCAAGATGCCCGATTGCCGAACGGAACAACACAATCAGCAGCACTACTAAAATGAGATATCGCAGGATGGAATGCGTTTGAAGAAGAAAGGGATACATCGTGGTGGGTTTTCACGAAGGTAAGAAGAAAGCGGGATGTTCCCATGTGCCAAATAGCCAATGTGCTGATGTGTAAGTGTGCTAAATAATATTCGTCTATAAAATTCAAAAAGATAGACAGATATGTTATTTTCATTTAGCGTGAATTTTTTTCTCAATGTCTTTTTGGCTAAGAAATCAAAAGAGAGATCCACGCCAGCCAATTGGCACATCAGCTAATTGGCTAATTAGCACATTCGCTTATCGCTGCAATGCCCGGCAGTTCTTTGCCCTTAAAGTATTCGAGCAGTGCGCCACCGCCTGTGGAAACGTAGCTGATTTTATCCGCCATGCCGAGTTGGTGCAATGCAGCTACGGAATCGCCACCGCCTACGAGCGAGAATGCGCCTTGTTGTGTAGCCTCTGCCACTGCGGTTGCAATGGCTTTGGTGCCGTTGCTGAAATTTTCCATTTCAAACACGCCCATCGGTCCGTTCCACAAAATAGTTTTTGATTGGAGAATCGCTTCTTTGAAATCAGCGATGGATTTTTTGCCGATGTCCAAGCCCATCCAGCCTTCAGGGATGCTGCGGCTTTCGGATGTGGTGATGGCGGCATCGTTGGCAAACTTGTCGGCAATTACTGAATCTTCGGGCAGCAGAATTTTTACGCCTTGCTGTTTTGCTTTCTCCAGCAGTTCTTTTGCGGTGGTAATTCTTTCTTCTTCCACCAATGATTTTCCAACCATTCCGCCTTGCGCTTTGAAAAACGTGTAAGCCATGCCGCCACCGATGATCATGTTATCCGTTTTGCTCAGCAGGTTCTCGATGATGAGAATTTTATCGGAAACTTTTGCGCCACCGATAATTGCAGTAAACGGCTTCTGTGAATTCTTTAACACACGCTCTGCATTTTCCACTTCGGAAGCCATCAGCTTGCCAAACATTTTTTTATCAGCAGGGAAAAATTTTGCAACAACAGTAGTTGATGCATGGGCGCGGTGTGCGCTGCCAAATGCATCGTTCACATACACGTCACCCAGCTTTGAAAGTTGTTCGGAAAATTTTTCATCGCCTGCTGTTTCTTCTTTGTAGAAGCGCGTGTTTTCAAGCAACAATACTTCTCCTGATTTTAAAGAAGCAGAAAGATTTACGGCTGATTCTCCAATGCAATCATTTGCAAACTGCACCTGCACGTTTAGCAGGGATGATAAATGCGCTACAATATGTTTTAATGAATATTTTTCTTCCGGTCCTTTCTTCGGTCTGCCGAAGTGCGACATCAGAACCACGGAGCCGCCATCGCTCAAAATCTTTTTGATGGTGGGAAGCGATGCCTTTATTCTTGTATCATCGGTGATTTCAAATTTGTCGTTGAGCGGCACATTGAAGTCAACACGGATGAGGGCTTTCTTGCCAGAGAAGTTAAAACTGTCAACGGTTTTCAATTCTTAAAAAGTTTGGAGTTTGAAATTTGGAGTTTGAAGTTGGTTTGAAGTTTAAAGTTCACGGAACTTCAAACCACAAACTTTAAACTTAAAACTTACCAAGTCGCGCAATCAAATCAGCGATGCGGTGGGAGTAGCCTGCTTCATTATCATACCAGCCGGTGATGCGCACCATGTTCTGCATGACCATTGTGAGGTCTGAATCGAAGATGCAGGAATGCGGGTCGCCAATAATATCGCTTGATACGAGCGGCTCGGTGCTGTATTTGAGAATGCCTTTCATGCTTCCCTCTGCCGCTGTTTTAAAGAAGCTGTTGATTTCTTCGGGCGTAGCAGTTTTCTTTACGATTGCATTGAATTCAGTAACAGAGCCGGTGATAACCGGAACGCGCATTGAGCCGCCATGCAACTTTCCTTTCAGGTGTGGAAGCACTTTTCCTACTGCCGATGCTGCGCCTGTTGACGTGGGTACAATATTATGCGTAGCTGCTCTTGCTCTGCGCAAATCTTTGTGCGGTGAATCCTGCAAGCGCTGGTCAGCGGTGAATGCGTGCGTAGTGGTCATTAAACCATATTCAACTCCGAATGCATCATCAAGCACTTTCACCATTGGCGCAAGGCAGTTGGTGGTGCAGGAAGCGTTTGACACGATGAGGTCATCTTTTGTCAGTTGAGTATCATTCACGCCCAGCACGATGGTTTTGATATCACCCTTTGCCGGAGCGGAAATCACCACGCGCTTTGCGCCTGCCTTAATGTGCAATTCCGCTTTTTCTTTATCTGTGAATTTGCCTGTTGATTCAAGCACCACATCTACGCCAAGCGCTTTCCAGGGGAGATTTGCCGGGTCTTTTTCGGCAAGCACTTTCATCAAATCGCCATTGATGCGAATGCCCTCGCTTTCAACAGAAACCTCGCCCGTGAATCTGCCGTGCGCAGTATCATACTTAAAGAGGTGCGCGAGCGTGGGCGCATCGGTGAGGTCATTAACGGCAACGACATCAATATCAGGAAAATTCTTCTTGATGATTCTTACAGCGAGTCTTCCGATTCTGCCGAAGCCGTTTACTGCGAGTTTGATTTTAGTCATAGGGGTAATTTTTGCGTTGCAAAAGTAAACTGTATCACGAGATTATTTTAAAATCTTTCCGCGCAATCCACGCTTTTTCCACCAAAACTTTTTACTTTTGCAATCCCTTTGAAAGAAGGAACCCATCAGGCTCGTTCGTCTAGGGGTTAGGACATCTCCCTTTCACGGAGGAAACACGAGTTCGATTCTCGTACGGGCTACTGGTAAAATGTAAAACCCTTTGAAAACAATGATTTTCAAGGGGTTTTTTTTTTATGAATATGCGGGCTATTCGATAGCCCAGCTTCGCATCCGGTCGGAAAACATCAGGCCACAATTTTTGCAAAAGAACTTACCTTCTGAATATCAGTGGGCAAGCCAATCACGAGCATTTCATCTTCAGTAATGAGCACAGTAGATGCGGGAGGATTATGAATGTATTCGCCCTGCCGCAAAATAGCGATGGCGGTGACTCCGAATTTTTTGCGGAGCATGATTTCTTCAATTGAAAGCCCTACCCATTTTGAGTCTTCTTTGATTTTCAACCGCGCCACATCCATCACGGAAAGAAACGGCATTTGTCCCGTGCTGTGCGAATCGGAAAGCCTGCGCAGCATCTCATAGTTTTCATTGCGGATTTCATGCACTGTTTTTTCGATGTCGCTGTCGGGCACGAGATAATATTTCAACACGCGCGTGAAAATTTCAATCGAGGTTTCAAACTCTTCGGGAATCACTTCATCCGCGCCCAACTTCCGCAGCTCTTCCACATCATTCATAAACCGCGTGCGCACAATGAGCCGCACTTTGCTGCTTGCCTTGCGAATGGCGGAGACAATCATCTCGGTGGCGACAGGGTCATGCGTTGCAACAATTGCAATACGCGCTACATCTACGTTTGCCTTGTGCAGCACTTCTGCGTTTGTGGCATCTCCATAAATAAAACTCTCGCGCTTCATCTTTTCCTTGCGATAGGTTTCAGGATTGAAATCAATTATCACGTAGGGAATCTCCGCGACCTTTGCCGCGCGCGCCACATTTCTGCCATTGGTGCCAAAGCCTACAATCACCAGATGGTCGCGCAATTCGTGATGATGTTCCTTCTTATGTTGTCCCAGTTCTTCTGCATCAGCAACAGCAGGAACAGTTGTGAATCGCGCGGCAATACGCGGAGCTAATTGAATGATGAAAGGTGAAAGCCCCATTGAAATCACTGATACTGCAAGGAAAATCTGTCGAAGTTCATTATCAAGCAATTTGAATTCCATGCCCTGTTGCGCGAGCACAAATGCAAACTCGCCCACTTGGCATAGCGCCAAAGCTGTTATCACCACAGAGCGTCCCGGTAGTTTAAGGAATGCGCCTACGAGCAATACGACAAGGAATTTGAACACCATCACCGCGACAGTTATTCCGAGAATTTTAAATGGCTGATGAATAAAAAATGAAAGGTCGAGCAACATGCCTACCGAGATGAAGAAGATGCTTGTGAAGATTTTTTTCAGCGGGAGAATGTTGCTCATCGCCTCGAGGCTGAATTCCGATTCGGAAATAACCAGTCCTGCGAGAAACGCGCCCAGCGCCAGCGACAAGCCGATGCTGTGCGTAATCATTGCCGTAACAAAGCACATCACGATGATGAACAGCAGAAACAATTCGCGGTTGCGCGTATGCACCACATTGTGAATGAGGCGCGGCACAAATTTGCGCGAAGCAACGATGACCACTGCCACCACAAGAATTCCCGCTAACAAATTCAGCACATCAATAATGCGGAAAGGTCGCCCTGAAATCCACGGCAGCACGAGCATGAGCGGCACGATGGCAATATCCTGAAAGATGAGAATGGAAAGTGAAACCCGCCCGTGAAAAGATTCAATCTGATTTGTTTCCTGAAAAAGCTGCATTACGATGGCGGTGCTGCTCAGGCTGAATAAAAAGCCGATGAATAACGCCTGATTCCATGCGTTGCCCGTGAACATCGAAAGCACGAAAAAGACAATGATAGTGAGCGCCATCTGAATAGTGCCGCCTAAAAAAATAAACCTGCGTGAGGTAATCATTTTCTCTAAAGAGAATTCGATACCGATGGTGAACAGCAGCAGCAGTACGCCCACTTCCGCGAGCATCTGCACCGCCTCAGGCGAGCCGACCAACGCAAGTCCATGCGGACCAGCTAACATTCCTGCCACAAGAAATGCTACGATAGTCGGCAACTTCAGGCGCAGGCAGATGTACAGCACAAATGCGGCAATGGCAAGCACCACCGTAATGTCGAGCATGATATTCATGGGGCTATTCTTCGTTGCGTAAAATCAGCGGCAAGTTGCGACTTGTTAATGAAATAAAAAACGCTGCTTTGTTTAATAATGAAAATAATTTACAATTCATTTGCTCGCGCTTCCGCGAATACTGTTCGCGGGGTCTTACAACCCGATTCCGAAGCCGAAACTTAGAGCCGGCTGCCGCGTGGGGTACAAGAGGTTTGTCGTAATGTTAATGGAGGCGAGAATCGTGAAGTATGCTCTATCGCCTATCGGAATATTATAACCGGCTCCGGCAAAAGCATTGTGAAAAGTTTCGCGAATCTCTCCGATGGGAAGACCGGTGCTTCCATCTATGAAGGCTACTTCAGCATTGAGCGGCATATATTCTATCTGCACGAATAATTCTTCCCATACAAAAACACGCGGAAAAACTCTGCCGCCAAAAATATTCGTCTTATTCAAGTCTTGCCACGGTGGTTGGTAGAGGTCTTTGTAGTTGAGGTATTGATAAATGAAGCCCGCTCCCAGCGCAAAGCGTTTGTGAAAACGATACGCCACTACAGGTGAAACATCTACATAAACCACATTCCCGAAACTCGCTCCAAAAAATCCGCCTACCGAAAGATTATTGGGATCGAATTTTCTGTCAGGATTGGGAGCCTTTTTTTCTTTTTTTGTTTCCGTTTTCGGCTTCTTCTTTAAATCCTCATCTTCATAGTCATACTGTGCGAACAGCGCATTTGAGGCAAGTAAGAAGCATGCAAGAAATAAGAAAGTGCTTTTCATCAAGAGTTTTGCTTAAACAAAATTGCAGCCAAATTTAGCGTAGGTTTTTAACAAGCAAGTTCAAACATTGAAATTATAAACGCGGGCATGGTATCATGCGGGGACCGCCCTTGTCGCGCTGCCCGGTGTAAACCACCGATATTTCAAACCCGCCATTGTTGTTGCTCGCATTTTGCAGCGAGGAAACATTCACATCATAGTTCATGATGATGCGCAGTGTTTTGTATTGGAAGCCCACCATAGGCGCGATGGCATCTTTCGGGCGACCTGCCGCGCCCACGAAAACAATGCTGCCCTTAAATTTTCCTTCATTGAGGAAGGTGAAACCTGCAAGCAAATCAAGAATATACTCTTGCGCTTTCTGCTGATACATCCACATGAAGCCGGGTTCCAGATGTACACGGTCGGAAATTTTTGTGTAAGCAATCACATTCACCAACGGGCGCATACCAAGGCGGTTATCCCGCCCGGGGAAACTTTCTTTCGGCTTGTTCAGATGGAACAATGAAAGTCCTGTTGATACATTGAATTTCTTGCTGTGTACATAGGTGAAATGTGTTCCCGCAGATAAATCAATGAAGCGAAGCGCATCTTCATCAGCAGGCTCTGTGCTTCCAACTCCCTGATCGAAAAACAAATTATTCGGGTCCCACTGGTCGTTGAAATGAAGTTTTCCGTAGTCAATGCTTTTTGCAACATAGCCAATACCGATGCCTGCGGAGAGAATATATTTTCCTGAAATGCCAAACGCTTTGTGATAAGCGGCAGATGCTTGAAATTTATTCACCTTCAATTCGCCATCGCCAGAGCGGTCGTTTAAAATCACTAAGCCGACACCAAGCCAGTCTTTGCCGGGTAGCTTGCCGCGCAGCAAAGTCACATCGCCATAGATGGCAAACGTGCGGTAGTTAGAAATATTCGGTGAAGTAGCCCAAGGCCACTGGCTTTTGAAATTGCCGCCCACGCGCCAATCGCCATTATAGAAACCCGTGTTTGATGGACTCGTTGTTAAAGGCGAAGCGAAGAATTGTGTGAAGTGGAGGTCTTGCGCGGAAGACGACAGACGACAGACGACAGTCAACAGTAGAATGATGATGATGTTGCGGGTTGCGGGCTGCGGGTTACGAGACAGATGAATCATCCCCCTGCAAACGCGCGAAGCAAACGCGCTCCCCCTTCGCACACGCGCAAGTCTTACGCACAAGGGGGACATTCCAACACTGATGTCTGACGACTGCCGACTGCCGACTTCCATTCGTAATTCGTAATTCCTCATTCGTAATTATCTAATCAATGTAATGTTTCCTTTTCTCACACCCGTATCTTGTCCGTCTTGAAAAGTTGCTTGCAGCGTATAGACATACACATCCATTTCCTGCTTTTCGTTTTTGTAAGTTCCGTTCCAGCCTTTTGTTTGAATGCACTTTTCAATTTCATTGCACACGATAGCGATGTCGTCTGTTTCAAACACTAATTCGCCCCAGCGGTTGTAGATTTTAAATTCCAATTCAGTAACACCAAGCCCGCGCAGAAAAAGCACATCGTTCATTCCATCGCCATTCGGAGAAAAAGCATTCGGCACGTCAATCACGCCCATAAAGTCAATGCGCAACTGTTTGCAGTAGGTGCTGTCGCAGCCGTTTGAATCGGTTACGGTGATGCAGGGATTGTAAACTCCGCGTTCTGTATATGCGTGAATCACTGAATCGGGAAGGTCAGAGGTTGTGCCATCCTCAAAGTTCCACAGGTAAACGCCCGGTGAGCTTTCATTTAAAAACAGAATGTCTTCATCCAAAGCATACGTTGAATCGCTGGTGGTGAAAAAGGCTGTTGGTCTGTCAAACACAGTGAACGAGCCTGTTGCTGTGCTGCTATCATTGCACGTGAGTGGATTATAGGCAGTGAGCGTGAGTGAATAATTTCCTGTTGCGAGTTCGCCAAATGTCGGGATGGAATCAGTTGATGTTGTGCCATCCCAAAATGTCCATTCATAGCTTGTGGCGTTGATACTGCTGTTGGTGATAGAAAGTTCATGAGGCGGACAGCCATTTGCCGCTTCAAAAAGCGCTACAACATTATTTGGTTGGAAAATCAGTTGCGCGGAAGTATCGGTTGCATTACACGCATTCGGGTTTGATGCGACAAGTGTGATAATGAATGAATCGGGAGTCGTATAAATGTGCGTTGGATTTTCTAATGTAGAAGTTGTGCCATCGCCAAAATCCCAGAGCAGCGAAGTGTAGTTCGTGCTCAGGTTCGTAAGGCTGATAACGAATGAATCACATTCAAACGCAAGCGTGTCAATTGTGAATGCCGTTGTAACGCGGTCGTCTGATACGCGCACGGTTGCCGTTGTCGAATCTATGATATTGCACGATGCAGAATCAATAATCACAAGCTGAATCGTGAATGTTCCCGTGTCTTGATAAGTGTGCGAAGGATTTTCATCCGAAGAAACATTGCCCTCGCCAAAATTCCAATCATAGATTACTCCACCCACGCTGCTATTCATAAAATCAACCGTGAGCGGCACACAACCAAATGAATCAGGCACAATAATTCCCGCGTCAATCAACGGTTGCAAAGTAATTTCCTGCACAAGCGTATCTATTCCATTGCAGCTCGCAGTGTTCGTAACAACAAGCGAAACATTGTATGTTCCGGGGTTCACATATTCATGCAAAGGAGAAACAAGCGTAGAGGTTGTGCCATCGCCAAAATTCCAAAAGAAGTTTACTGCATTAATACTCGTGCTGTTGAACTGCACGATGAACGAATCGCAGTTGCTGATAATCACGGGCGTGAATTGCGCGGACACGCTGTCATTGCGCACACGAATGGGAATGGTGGAAGTATCGCTGAAGATGATATTATCACACGAGGTAGAATCAATGCCAATCAGCGTGACGATGTACGTGCCTGTATCGCTAAAAGTATAAGTAGGAGAAGCAAGCGTAGAAGTATCGCCTGTGCCAAAATCCCACAAATAATCTTTTGCATTCAGCGCATTGCCATTGAAGGTGACGGTGAGCGGCACACAGCCAACAGTTGCCGGACTTGCTGAAACGCTCACATCCACGCCAATCAATTCAAAGCGGAATTTGATTAATCCTTCGTTGCAGTTCAGGCTGTTGTTGGTGCGCGACCAAACGCCCGGTGTTGTAGGAAAATTATCGAAGCTCCCGCATCCGGCACACACCGCCTGATACATAATGCCGTTTTTATCAAACCTGCTTGTACCGCCATCAACATGGTCTTCTACGCTGGGGCTGCCGAAGTAAGTGGCGTAAGCAAGCGAAGACGCATCACGCGAAAGTACCATGAAATAAAAATCGCTGCCGTCAGTGGAGGGTTGATAGGCATCATTCGTAATTGGAAGCCCGAAGGTGCTGCTTGCGGGAGGAGAATTATTGATGAGCGAAATCAGCCCCGGTCCGCCCCAACCAGAAATGTAGATGTTGCGGCAGTTGTCAACGAGAAATGCTGTGGGCGAAATATCAGGGTCGCCATCGCCTCTGCCGAATACCGTTGAAAGCGTAATGGAAGAAAGATTCGGTGTGAGCGCGGTGAGAAACTGTCCGCTATTTGGATTGCTGTAAACTCCGGGCGACACGGGATAATTTCCTTCCGTCAATCCGATGATATAGATTTTTCCGCTGCCGTCATTATCAATAAAATAGCTTTGGTCATAAGCGTTTGTGCCGATAAAGGTTGCGCTGAGAAGGGCATTCCCGCTTGCGCTGATTTGCGCCACGAAACCATCTGCGCTGCCGCCAAGATATGCAGGATTCACGCTGCCTGTGGTTGCTGGGAAATTTGCGCTTGTCGTGCCACCGCTCACATACACATTGCTTGTTGCATCATCCACCACTAAGTTGTAGCCCGCATCGCTGCCGCTGCCGCCAAGGTAGGATGACCACACTAATGTTTGCAGCGTGGCATTAAACTTAAACACCACCGCTTCCTGCCCGCCACGCGATGTTCCCTGAAACACGCTTGTTGTTATCGGAAAATTGGTTGACATGGTGGACGAAACGCCATAGATATTTCCCGCTGCGTCCACCACTACTTCCCCGCGAAACTGGTCGCCATAATTATAGTAGAGCGGATGCGCTACTGTTTGGTCGTCATTCAATCCGTCATTGTTGCTGCCGCCAAGAAACGTAGAGCCGATTAATGCTGCGCCCTGCGCATTCAGCTTTGTTACAAAAATGTCGGTGCCGCTTACAAAGTTTTGTCCGTTGCTGGGATAAATCACCTGCGTTCCGAAATTGAACGTGCGATCATAAGCGCCACTGGTGGTGGGAAAATCAGCAGAGCTTGTTTCGCCAATCACAACTAACTCGTTTTGGTCGTCAACCACGATGCTGCTTGGATTTTCGCTCTCCACGCCACCGAGATAAGTAGAGTAAATCAAATTTGCTCCCGCTGAATCAAACTTTGTGATGCTCACATCCCAGTCGCCATTGAAGATGCGGTCATACGCGCCAACAGTTGTGGGATAGCCGACATCCTGCACGATGCCGCCAGCATAAAGATTTCCATCATTATCATAAGTAGCAGTGAAGCCGAAGTTGTCAGCCTGCGAGCCGGTGTAAGTTGAAAAAATTAATGTCGGGTCAATCACCAATTCAAAGTCAGGATTGTATCCGTTGGGAAATTGAAACGAAACAGTATTCCCATTTAATGCAAAGCGGCAATCAACCGTAATTTCTTTTCCATTGATGATTTGATACGCATGAAGTTTTTCCTCACGAATAAAATTCACCGAAGTGGAATAATGCAGCGCATTATTTTTCACCGAAAGATGTTCAACGCCTTCGTAGCGCAACTTGATTTGCGCAACATCGGCATGAGGCGCGATAAAAAACACATACTCCAAATGTCCGCTGTCGGCTTTGTATTGCAGGTTGATGCCGGTGTAAATATTTTCATATTGCACCGCCTTGTACACGCGCGCGTGTGCAGCCCACTTTGCAGGGTCGTTGCCAAGAAAATAATTTTCATAATGCTTGTAGCCCTGCAATCCTGTTGCGTTCACTTGCGCGTTGCTGTTTTCAAAATGCACGTTGAACGCATGGTGCTTTCTGCGCCCCTCAGCGGGAACGGCAGCGTGATGCCTGTGGGCATCAATTGGTTCAGAGAGCGAAAAAGTGAGTTTATTGTTCTCAAAAAAAACTGCGCCCGCAGTGAGCCGCAATCTATAAAGCACATTGGCATTCCACTGTCCTTTGTTTTCAGAAAATTGCGGAGCATTATTACTTTTAATATCAGCAGCCGGAATTCCGTGCGCAAACACGCTGCCCGAATAAAGAGCAAGCACTACTGCGCACACAGCGATTTTAAACAGAGGTAAACGCATATAAACTAACCTCTAAGCTACTGATAATTTGGGAAATGGAAGCGTACCCTAATCACCCGCAATACTCACGTAGAAAAATAAACGATAGGTCCGTAAACCAGAAAACGCACGAAACGCGCAAGCGTAAAGAACCTGAATTTCCACACAGGAAAATTTAAATAGCCTGCCGCCATACTGATAAGGGCCGAGGGCAACGGAGTGAACATTCCGAAAATGATAATCACACTGCCGTATTTCAACACCAGCTCGCTGTTTTTTTCAAACCAATTCCCTGTGCTAAGGCGCGGCAGGATTTTGCCGATATAAAAGGAGATATTGATTGCGAGGTATGACAGGCATGCGAGCAGGGAGACGGCTCCCATGAACGCGGGAAAGGAAGTGGTGTCTTTGGAATAGAGAATGAAGAAAATTTCAGGCGGCAGTTGTCCCGGTAATATTTCAAACAGAAAGAAAACTGCATAGAACACCGGCAGGTTCTGGCGGGCAAGGGCAATCAGTTTTTCCAGTTCTTCATGAAAGAAATATTTTCCGGCAAGAATAAGAGCAATCACCGCGAGCAGGTAAACAACCGTTTTCATCAGGTTTTTCCTGATGAATTCTTTTTTTGAAGGCGCTTCCTGTTGCTGCATCTGTTCTTAATGACACTCCGAGAACTCATGCTCGATAAAGGGATCTATTTCGGGTAATTCCATATCGGGATTGAAGCCCACTTCTCCAAGTTTGTAAATATCTTTCAGCTTCACGGGGTTTCCGTTTTCATCTTTCACATCCAACTCGTATCTGAAATTCACTTTTGTTCCCACGGGCGCATGATAATAGATAATCCAGGCATCCCCTTCGCCCGTTCCCACGCAGCCGTTGGAATAGGCTTTATCAAGCGTCTTTGGATTGGTGGTGGGATGAATGAGCGAGCCGAATCGCTTGCCTTCAATCGCAGGTTCGAGCCACGGTATTTGCGGCATCATCGTGTATCGTTCATCATCGCGCTTGGTGGAGGTGTAGCGTTCTCCTGTTACCGGATTCACGAAAATCGGATTCCTTTCCACGCGCACAATTTCTCCTTCGCCAATGGGAGTCTTCAAACTCACAACGCGCTGCGCGGTCTTCAGGTACTTGCTTTCATTTCTTCCCACACGCACACAGAATGTATATTTCACGCTGTCACGCTCGATGATTCTCAGCTTGAACTCAGGAATATTCACATCAATGACGGTATGATTCAGGCGGTCTTGTATTTCCGCAATTTCGGAAGCATCAGGAATACGGATGGAGTCGCCTTGATGCAGCACAACGAGGTCGCGTTGGTCATAGATGAAAATTCCCTGCTCCATCAGTTTATAATAATCGAAGCTTGCGAGTGTGTCAATGATGCGTGGGTTTACGCGCACAAGGATATGTTCTGACAATATGTGTCCGGGTAGAGTATCATAGCGCGCTACGATGCTGTCCATGAACGCAAAATATTTTTTCACGGTGATGTCGTGCTGCACAACGACAACCGGGTCTTGCATCGGATCTTCATCCTGGTTGATAACAAAGAATGTGTCTTGCTCAACCGGCTTTCCGCTTTCTGCAACGGGTAATCGTGCGCAGGAGCAACAGCACATCACCACGAGTGCGATAGAAAAATATCTGAGGAGCATGTATGAGATTTAGATACGTGGAGTGAAGCCGGAATTAATCACTACTTCTGTTGCAATTTCCACTTTTTATAATTCATCAAATCTTTTTCCACCAGCTTGAACGCAACGGAAAAGGCAAGCGCATCGTCCACAAAGCCGACAATAGGCAGCACATCGGGAATCAGGTCTAATGGATTCAGCACATACAGAAGCGTAAAAGCAATGGCGGTAACGGTAAACGATAATATTTTCCGGTAATCACCACGCCAGTAATCTTTGATAAGAGAAAGCATCAGCCGCGCATCTTCGATGTACCTTCCCAGCCGCCCGCTTGATTTGAACTTGTCTTCAATCTCTTCCGCATTTTCCGCCACTTGCTCTACTTCCTTATCGGTAACTTTTTCAGCGCCTCTCTTTATATACTCCGCATCAATCCTCTCTGCTTTCTTCTCACGTTTTTTTGAAGAATCTGTTTTTGATTTTGTCATAAGGTTAGTGTTGCAATGTTGAGTAATTCAAGACTTTTGAGCTATCATTTCCGAAAGTTTCTTTACCTGTTCTTTTGATCCCATCGCAACTAATCGGTCGCCCAATTGGATTTGTGTGTTTGGAACAAGATTCAACTGATATTGGTGATTTGCTTTTTTCAGCCCCAAAATGGTAGCTCCGGTATTCACCCATGCATTTAATTCAAACAAATGAAAGCCGGCACTAACAGCTATTTCGATGATTCGGAAGTTTTCGGTGCCTTGTGTGGTCATGATGTCAATAAATTCATTGATATCAGGGCTGGTGAGGAGCGTTGCCCTCTGCGTGCCGCCAACCTTATCAGGCATAATCACGTTTGTAGCACCCGCGCTTTTCAGCTTTTTAACCGAGCTGTCATTTGATGCCCGGGAAATAATGCGGAGTTGCGGATTCATTTCGCGCGCTGTCAAAACGATGAAAACATTATCTGCATCATCAGGCAAGGTGGTAATCAATGCATTGGCACGGCTGATTCCTGCTGCAATCAGCGCTTCATCATGTGTTGAATCTGCCTGACGATAATACTCAAGTTCAAGACCTGAATCTTCAAACTTCTGCTCATCTTTTTCAATTACCACAAACGGAACATTGCTGCGTTGCAAAGTAATGGCGGCAGAGCGCCCGTTGCGCCCAAGACCGCAGAGGACTGCATGATTGCTCAGTTGGCTGATGGCTTTTTTCATTTTATAGGATTTATAATTTTTTTGAAATTGCCCTTCAAGAAAAAAGCGGGAGATGCTGCCGATAACAAAAATGATTAATCCAAGGTTGAATACAATCAGGATCACGGTAAAAATCTTTCCTGTATCACTCAGCGGACGAACTTCCATAAACCCAACAGCCCCCAGCGTAATCACTGTCCTATAAAGCGATTCAAGGAAATTGTAGTCCTCCAGAATCATATACCCTGCCATTCCGAGAATCAGAATGGCGATAAAGGGAAGCAGCAGAAAATAAAGGCGGAAAAAAGGGCTGCGCTTCATCAGGCTTGGAATAGAGTTTATCCGTTCAGAATCTTTGCAAGGAACAAAACTGTCAGGATTCTTTCATTCGCTTGCTGACAAAAATCATTGTTCCCTTCCTTTGCTGTGATAATAGATTTTTCTCCATCTTTATAGCCCAATAAATCTTATGCTATGGCTGCAACCAATTGGGCAGAGGCTATCCAGCCACTTTAAAAAAAATACAAAGGCAAGCGGCATCCGCTTGATTAAGCAATACAGCACGTAGCGCCCATCACCAAGCGCCTTGGCGGGCGCGCCCATCTTATGACTGTAGTGTTTTGCAAAAGCGCCTTCAAATTGCAGCCAATTTATTTTTTTGAATAAAATGTAAAGCGGATGCTGCTGATCCGGTTGCTCCTCAAAGGTGGAATAGAATCCCAACTGAGCGGTGTTTTTTGGCTTTGTTATCCTGCAACAAATCTGCCGGATTTTTTGCTTTTAACCTCCGAATCTGGCAGATTTTTATCCACTGCTTTTGCTATAAAGCCCAATGAAATCAATACTTGTTAATGTTTTTGAGGGACGACTACTTACATCCTGACCGCTGCAAATATTTCCGGGAATAGCAAATGAGGTATTGGTAACACAGGATGTTGTAGGTGCAACAGCAGTTGCAAGTTGCATCCAGCCATTACGTTCTCTGTTGGTAGTGTTAAAAGTGGAACCGCCTCCAATGCGGGCATAAACTATTAATGTTCCAGTGCCGCTTGGCCTCTTTACAGAAAAACTGATTGCAACACCTTTTCCTCTCGGCACGTGAAAAGTATTCGTATAGAAATATCCAGCTGCAGTTGTATAGTACACATAATCTCCTGTTGTGCACGCATTCGTTGCTCCGGCATTTGTTGACCAATTGGAAGATGCTGCAACCCCTGTGGTGTTTTGCACTGTTGTTCCAAAGTTTATTGATAACAATTGAGCAAACACACTTGATGAAATTGAACTAAGAAAAAACGTAATGAAAATCGCGGTGCGTAAAGTTCTATCCATAAAAAACGATTTTAGTAACGAAAAAATAACCTTGCTTCTAAGATAACCTAAAGTTACTGATCTCGCCATTTTTGTGTAGGTTTTTAGACCTACGATTTTTCCCGTAGAATTATTGAAGTAGTCGTCTGCTATTTCACCACAAAGGCGCAAAGACGCAGAGGAGATTTGTCGCTGAAAAACTTTGCTTCCATCGGCTGCTATTTCACGCAAAGACGCAGAGAAGATTTGTTGAACAACTTTGCACCTTCGCGTCTTTGCGTGAAAACTATTAGAGAGAAAATTCAGACAAGGAGAACTTCGCGCCTTCGCGTCTCTGCGTGAAAACTATTAGAGAGAAAATTCAGAGGTTGAAAACTTCGCGCCTCTGCGCCTTTGCGGTGAAATACTATTCCTTCACAATCAGCCTTGTCGCTTTTCTTCCGTCAGTCGTTTGCAGCCTGATACAATACACGCCTGCCGTGAGTTTGCCCATGCTGAGTTGAAATGTGCCATCCTGCGGAGCAGCCATTGCAAGCACTGTTTTTCCGAACATATCATGCAGGGTGATTTGTGCAAGCAACTCTTTTGAATTCATTCGGATAAACACTACATCTTCCACCGGATTGGGATATACGCTCCACGCATTTTCATTTATCGTATTAATGCCCACAGGCAATCCCGCAATAATATTCGCGCACAGCGTGTCCGAGCATCCGGAACTGTTTGTGACTGTGAGGCACACGTTATAGCTTCCCGAATCGGCATACACGTGTGTCGGGTTTGCATCAACGCTTGTGTTGCCATCGCCAAATTCCCAACTGTATCCGGCTGCTCCTGAACTGCTGCTTGAATTAAACTCCACCGTATTGTCCGTGACTATGCCCGTGAACACCGCCACAGGCGATTGCGGCACCACAATCAATAGCACGCCCGTAGTGTCTGCGCAACTACCGCTGCCCACAATGGCGCGATAGTAAGTGCTTTGAATGGTGATGGGCGCGTCAATCGTATCATTGCTTGCATTCGGAATGTCGTTGAAATTATTCGCGCTCGAAAAGGATGACTGCCAGCGAATGGGGCTGCCCGAACTTCCAAGTAAAATGAACTGCGCTGTTTGCCATGCGCACAGCGTGTCTTTGTCGGCAATGATTGTTCCCGCTGTGTTTGTCGCAAGCGCTACGGTGATGGAATTAGAAATTACCGTTGCATTTGTAACGCAATTATCGCTTGATGTCATTTCACAATTCACCACATCGCCATCATTCAAGGCGCTGCTTGTGAAAGTCGCGCTGTTTATTCCCGCGTTTGCGCCATTCACTTTCCATTGATAAGTTGGCGCGGTGCCTCCGAAGGTTGGCGATGCTGAAAAATCAACTTGCGCGCCCGGACAAATCACTGTGGAAGAAGTTGCGATGGTTACGGATGCAATCAGGTTTGAAGAAACGGTGACAGCAATGGGATTGGAAACAGCAGGCGAGCCTGAAACACAACTTTCGCTTGATGTCATCTCGCAAGTCACCACCTCATCATCATTCAAAGTTGTGCTGCTGAAAGTCGCGCTGTTTGTTCCGGCATTCGTTCCGTTTACTTTCCATTGGTAAGTGGGCGCGTTGCCTCCGTTTGTCGGTGTTGCGGTGAAATCCACTTGCGCGCCCGGACAAATCGTTGTTGCCGATGCAGTGATGCTTACGGATGCTGTAAGATTATTTACAACACTCATCGTGAGCAAATTTGATAGTGCTGTTGCGCTGGACACGCAATTATCATTGGAAGTCATTTCACATGTCACTTCATCGCCATCATTCAAACTTGCTGTGCTGAATGCCGGGCTGTTTGTTCCAACATCGTTGCCATTTATTTTCCATTGATAAGTTGGAGCATTCCCTCCGTTTGTAGGGGTTGCGGTGAAATCAACCTGCTCACCGGGGCACACGGTAGTTGATGCTGTTGCAATGCTCACAGAGGCTGTGATGTTTGAAGTTACCGTAATCGCAAGCGCGTTTGATGTGGCTGGCGAACCGTTCACGCAGATTGCATTCGATGTCATTTCACAAGTAACAACATCATTATCATTCAAAGTTGTGCTGCTGAATGTGCTGCCTGTTGCTGCATTGCCGCCATTCACTTTCCATTGGTAAGTGGGAGCGTTGCCTCCGTTTGTTGGCGTTGCCGTGAAATCAACTTGCGCGCCCGGGCAAATTGTAGTTGCGCTTGCAGCGATGCTCACGGATGCTAATGTTCTTGCAGTAACAGAAACTGTAATCGCGCTGGATGTTGCGGGCGAGCCAGCGATGCACGTTACGCTTGATGTCATGATACAGGTCACTACATCGCCATCATCGAGGTTTGATGTGCTGAAGATGGAACTGTTTACAAACATATTCGAGCCGTTTACCCGCCAGTCATAAATTGGCGTGATGCCGCCATTGGTTGGTGTTGCGGTGAAATCAATTTGGTCGCCTGTGCAAATCGCAGTGTCGGAACCAGCAACGCTCACCGATGCTGTGCCGTTTGATGTCACCGTGATATTGATTGTGTTGGATGTTGCGGGTGAATTGGTGATGCAGCTTTCGCTTGATGTCATCACGCAAGTGACAACATCATTATTATTTAATGCTGTCGTGCTGAAAGTTGCGCTGTTCGTTGCGGCATCAATGCCGTTTATTTTCCATTGATAGATTGGCGTTATTCCCCCGTTTGTCGGGGTTGCCGTGAAATCAATTTGTTCGTCCGGGCAAATTGAAGTGATGTTTGCCGCAATACTCACATCAGCCGTATCAGGCGTGCAGGAACTTGTGGAGAGATAACTTGTGGTTGCATAACACGCATCAGTGTTTGAAGTTGGGTCGGCATCATAAGGAACACACAATACACGCAAGGGTGCGGGAAGATTGCCGAAGTTCACAGTCACATTCGCAGTACCTTGTCCGGAAACAATGTAAGGCAATGCAGTGTATGTTGTACCTCCGCTGCGCACAAACCATTTGTAATAATTCGCGCCCGCAACTGCTGTGGTAGAATATTGAAAATTCGTATTCACTGAAATATTTGTTGGTCCTGAAATTGTTCCGGCAGGATTACTGCTAATCGTGCAGTTGCGGTCAAACACTTTGATGTTGTCAATTGACTCAGCGGGATTGCTGCAAAATCCACCGCGCTCAAATTTGAATTTCACATTTGCATTTCGATAAGCGGAAATATCTGCTGTTGCATAGCGCCACGTAGCATCGGGGAAATAATAATCCACGGGAAGACGCACCCAGGAGTTGGAGCCGTTGTCCGCGCCTTCCATAATATATACTTCAGGCGCATAGAAATCATAGCTCTCATCAAACGTGAAGCTCGTGGGACCGCCACACGGATATTGACTTCTGAATGCAAAACGCAATTCGCCATTTGCATATCCGCTCGTGTTGATTTCAGGCGTAATCAAATGTGTGCCGCTTGAACCATCAAAGCCGGTATAGAATGCAGCACAGTAATCAAACGCACCGCCTGTGCCGTTGCTCCACAACCAAGTGTAGCCATTTGATGCGCTCGTATTGCTGTGATAAGGAATTTTCACATAACCCGAAGTTGGATACCAATCATCTGTGGTGAAATTTTCTGTGAATGAAGTAGGAACGCTTGCCCCTGCAACTTCGATAATGCTCAAATCTTCAATGGCAACCCAATTGGTGGATGATGGGTTGTTAAAATCAATCGTGAAGCAAAGCCGTTGACCACCGCTGATTTCGCTCGGAATTGTAAATGTGTTTGTTCCGCAGGCAAATGAAGTTGCGTTTCCCAATTTCACCCAACCATAATCAGAAGGTGAAATAGAACTGAACGTAGTCGCGCTGCTCACACGCAGGTAAACTTCCACAGGACCTGTATAAGAGCCGCCTTTGTTTAATTTGAAACTCAAAGAAACGCCTTGTCCTTGACCAACATAGAGCGTTTTCGTGGTGAGATAATCTGAGCTTGAAACAAGCCCGACTCCATTAAATGATGTGCAGGTGTAGGTTGCGCCTGCATTCGATGTTCCGGCTGAAGAATAAAAGTTGGACAAATAGGAAGAATTGAATGTTTCCGTAAACGGCAGAGTGATTTGCGCAATTGCATTTACAGAAAGCAGCAAGAAAAAAAGGGACGCGCAGCGGGCGGCTATTTTCGATTTCATGTTGATTGATTTAAACATCCTGTTGAATTTATTTTTTTGAAACGGGAAATAAAGCTAATCGAAAACCGTGTAGGACACTTGCATTGAAGCGCATTGAGCGTTTGACTTCTCTCCGCCTTAGGCGGAAGACACAGAGGGGTAATGCTACTTACTTTGATACCCCTTTGTATTTCCCCTAAAACGGGAAAAGCCACGCTCCTTACAACTTGCTACAGTTGTGCGTTCGGCAGTAAATTACTTTTCGATGAAAGTGGCGCACAGGTGTTCTTTTTTAAAAGATTACAGCCTATCTTGCCGCCCTTAAAAATCATTATTCTATGAGAAGTATCCTCACCCTTTCATTTGTTTTGTTCGCATGTTCTCTTTTTGCACAAGCGCCCCAAGGCATCAAGTATCAGGCGGTAGCGCGTGATAACAGCGGCTCCCTCTATGTGAATCGCCAGATTGCAGTGCGCTTCACTGTCGTTGACAGTGTTGCCGCAGGTGAAACGCTGTATGTGGAAAGACAAGTGCTTAACACAAACGACTACGGATTATTCACCGCATCACTCGGGCAGGGTGTGGTTCAACAAGGTGTTTTTGCAACCATCAATTGGGGTATCAATTCAAAATATTTAAAGGTGGAATTTGATCCCTCCGGTGGCACCAATTATTTTGATATGGGCACAGCGCAACTCCTTTCGGTTCCTTATGCGCTCTACTCCGAAAAATCAGGCACAGCGGGTAATTCAACTGATTCGCAAACGCTTTCTATCAGCGGCAACACGCTGTCCATCACCAACGGAAATTCTGTTACAATTCCCGGAGGCAGCGGCAGCAGTTACACCGCTGGAGCAGCCATTGACCTTACAGGAAATGTAATCACCAACACTGCTCCCGACCAAACGGTAGCAATCATCGGCACGGGACAAACAGTAGTAAGCGGCACCTATCCAACATTCACAGTAAATTCTCCTGCGCAAAATTTAAGTCTCAACGGCAACGTGCTTTCCATCAGCAACGGCAACTCTGTTACGCTTCCTACAACAGGCGGTGGCTCTTATTCAGCAGGAACAGGGATTAATATTACAGGCACAACAATTTCAAACACTGCGCCCGACCAAACGGTAACGCTCACAGGTGCAGGCATTACAACAATTGGAGGAACATACCCCAATTTCATGATTACTTCTTCAGAAGTTCCGCAAGTGTTGTCGCTTAGCGGCACTACGCTGAATCTTTCCAATGGCGGTGGCTCCGTGGTGTTGCCCATTGGCGCAGACAACGACCCGACCAATGAATTGCAAATACTTTCACTCAACGGCAACACGCTTGCGCTCAGCAATGGCAATTCTGTGATACTTCCTTCAGGCGGCTTGCCCGATGCAGATTCTGATTCGACAAATGAATTGAATACAGGCGTTTCATTAAACGGAACAACACTTTCAGTAACCGATGCAGGCGGCAGCAAGACTGTGGATTTGAGCAGCCTTGGGAATGATGCCGACAGCAGCCCTACCAATGAAATTCAGAATTTATCTTCTTCGGTAGTTGGCGCAAATGTTACAGTTAATATTTCCGGAGGGACAGGAACATCATTCAGCGTGAACGATGCCGACAGCGATACGGCAAATGAAATTCAGGCATTGTCTCTCAGCGGCAACACGCTTTCACTTTCAAACGGTGGCGGCTCTGTGAATCTTCCTGCGGGCAGCGGTGGCACATTAGATCAGGCGTATGACTTTGGCGGAGCTGGCGCAGGACGCACTATCACGGCAGATGCTGGCGCAGTTGAAATCACTACAAGCAGCAGCAACGCAGCAGCATTTAAAGTAACACATTCCAATACAGGCGTTGCCGTGCAAGCGCTCAGCACAAACGCAGCAAACAGTTTCTCTACGATTCAGGCGGAAACAAACAGTTCAACCGGCACTGTTGCGGCAGTTATCGGAAGCACAACAGGCGGAGCTTATGCAATCGCGGGTCAAGTTCAATCTTCTGCAACAGCATTCTCAGCAGTGTATGGCAGCAATTTGAGAGTTTCAGGCGGTGTTGGCGTGGAAGGAACAGGATTTAACGGAGTAGCGGGCGATGGCAACAGCACACAAGGATTTGGTGTGTTTGGTGAAAATAATCTTGCAGCATCGGGAACACGCACGGGCGGAACACAACTTGCGGCAGGCGTAGGAAGCATTGGATTTGTAGGAGTGCTCGGACAAACTGCCATCAATGACGGAGCAGGCGTTTTGGGTACAAACCTCGGAGCAACGCGCAACGGCACTTTTGATAACCCTGGTGTTGAAGGACAAGGATTTACGGGTGTGCTGGGACAAACAAATACGCCCAATGTAGGATTTGGGGTACTCTCCGGTGGAGATATTGGAGCCACAGGAGATATTATTGCAGCAGGCAATGTAACGGCAGGAGGATTTAAACCATTCCGTATTGATTATCCGCTTGACCCGGCAAATAAATTCTTGTTTCATTTCGCAATCGAATCCGATGAGGTGTTAAATCTTTACCGTGGTACGATTCCACTTGATGCCAATGGCGAAGCAGTAATTGAATTGCCCGTGTATTTTGAAAGCGTAAACAAGAATTATTCTTATCAATTAACTCCTATTGGCGCTTCTACACCTGGATTATTTGTAAAATCTGAAATTCAAAATCAACAATTCATTATTGCAGGAGGTCAGCCCGGGCAAAAAATTTCATGGCAAGTAACGGCAGAGAGGAACGATCCTTATACGGCTAATCATCCTGAAAAAAAATTGGCAATACAAGACAAAGCTCCGCACCAAGTTGGAAAATATGTTCACCCTGAAGAATACGGCAAGACTATGGAAGATGCAATTATCTCCATCAAGAACAAGCCACTTGAATCTATCCTGAAATTGAACGACAAACAAGATATCGGTCAGTTGAAGTTGAAGTAAACTTCTTCTCTCAGGATTCCAGCACAAACACAATAAGGCTGATAAGCCCGCCCGCAAGCGCAAGCCAAAATACGGGGATGGCATTTAAAATGTCCTTCCCATAAACACGCATTTCCTTACTGATGTTTTCTACGCCCATCATCATGCCGACCGACATCAAGAACAAATTGATTAGGTGGGAAACATGCACTAAATAGCTTTTGTCGTTTGATAGGAAGAGAACAACAGGTGCAGCGAGTAACACCGGAAGTAAGTATAGCTGAAAAAGGATATTGCGCCTGCCGCTGTAAGTTTCAATCAATGTTTTTGAAAAAGAAAATTTCAGGAACATGGTGCCCGTAAGAAAACCAACGAGGATAGAACCAGTCAATGCCACGAATGCCAGCGGAATCATCATCAGCCTGCCGAATCGCCACCACGCGCCTACGATGGAAAAACCGGTGTAGAGGTTGGAGGAATAATTTTCAACTGCGATGGGGCTTACAAGAAGAAAAGAAAAAAACAAATTCAGAAAACAGATGGAACACCAAAGTGTGAAACAGCGGAGCAGCGTGCCTCTGCCGCTCATGCTGTTAAAAAAATCCAAAAAAAAGATTCCGACAATCAAACAGATTAACGGACCGGAAGAAAAAATAATGGTAATGCTCCACAGTGTCCACTCCCGGTAATCATTTGGCAGGTTGCTGATATGATTATAAGAAATCACGGGGTGAAAGCCATAAACGATGCACAATAAACCAGTTGCATATTGATGCAGGAGAAAAGCGATGATATAAGCTACGAGCAACAGTACAGCCGAAGTCAGAATGCGCTTAACCCTTCCGCCAAAAGAATCTTTGCCCCCTGATGTTGGCGATGCAACATCGGGCTGGAAATCCTCAAATGCGTTTGAAAGTAAAATATCGGCTGCCACGGATAGTCTATTAGTGCAAAATTAATTGGGTGGCAGCCATAAACCATCGCATACAATGGGAAATAATTTCTGTTCTTCTTACCTTCGCCTTCAAATTCAAAACTATGAGACACCTTTTTTCCTTCTTTTTTTTCCTGCTGTTGCAAACAGGTTTTCACCTTTCAGCACAAACGGAAACAGAAGTAAAACCAGAAACAAAAGCAGAAACAAAAGCAGAAACGAAAACAGACCCCGCTGTTGCGAAACCGCTCGTGATTGAAGACATCACAAAAAACATGAGCAAGGGAATGCAGCCGGGCTTTAAGATTGACGTGCATAATGCCACGAAAAAAGGCATCACTGAAGCAGTGAGCAAAGTGATGAAGGAAGAAAATAAATCAAAAGTGGTGTTGGTGAATAATGAATATTCCATTATGGGGAATATTATCAAAAGCATTTCCTCCAAGCCGCTGAATGTCTATATCATCCTCAATGAATATGAAGACCGCGTGGAGATGCTCACCTTCTATGAGATGGACAGCGTTTTCCTCACGAAAGAAAAAAATGAATCGGAATATATCGCGGCAAGAAAATTCACAAGAGACTATGCCATGAGAGCTTATCAAAATGCGGTGCAGGAAAAGATTGACGCGGAGAAAGACAAACTGAAAGACCTGCAATCGGAGTTGGATAAAATCCATAAAGAAAATGATAATCTTCAAAAGAAAATCAGCGAGGAGAAACAGACGATTGATAATACAAAAGAAAAAATCTCCACCTGCGAACTTGACCAGGAGCGTGTAAGGAAGCAAGTACAGGAACAGAAAGCAGCCGTTGCATTAGCAAAAAGCGGGGGCAACGAAGTGCTGCTGAAAGAAGAAGAAAAGAAACTGAAAAGCCTGGAAGGCGAACTTTCCAAACTGCAAAAAAACGAAGACGGATGTCATAAAGATATTACCGGCAGCGAAGCCGACATCCGCGATTATGAGCGCGACATCAGCAACAATGAAAATGCCGCAATCATTAAGCAAGGTGACAGGGACAAGCAGCAGGAACTGATTAACAACCTCAATAAGAAGCTGGCTTCTATTCAGTAGCCGTTATCCCTGAATATACTGTTCCTCTTTATACCAAATCGCTACCGGAATAAACAGCACTGCTGCGCCCAGCATCAGGTAAACGAAAAACCAAAAGTAGCCGGAGCCTTTCAGCTTGTTCACCGAAACAGCTTGCGGAAATTCTGAAGGCGTTTGCTGAAACGTGTGCACAGGCTGCTTATCAATATCCAGCAACTCAAACGATTTCGCTGCGACATTCACTTGTCCAATCACAAATGTGCCGGAGAGTTTTGAGGAATCTGTTTTGTTTTCGTTTTGCTGAATCATGCCCACGCCTTTTATTTCTTCAGCTTCGAGCTTCAAGCCTGTTTCAATTCCTTCCCATGTTGCAACGCTTGCAAAAGTTCTTTCACCAACAGTAACTTCCTGCAAGTTCACTTCGCGCACAATGAACCTGTTCACTTCCGTAGTGATAAGATTTCCCACTGTAACCGTGAGCCAAAACAAGCCCATGATAAACGACTTCATCGCGTTGGGCGCTTGCGTGTAGGAAAACTCAAGCGCTGTGATTGCAACTAACACTTCTGCAATGGTGATAATAAGAAACGCCAGCAACTGCCAGCCGACATGCGTTGGAATTCCTTGTTCAATCCTTCCTTCCACATAAGCAATCGTTACGAAGGAAAGCACGGCAATGAAAAGTCCCACCGCTATTTTGCGCATGTAGGTGAATTTGAAAAAACGATTCACCACCGGATAGACGACATAAGAAAACAACAACGAGAGGATGAGAATTAAAAAGGGGTTCATCGCCTGTATCTGGTCGGGCAGCAGCGTGAAGTTCACGAAGCCGAGGTCAATAGTTTTGTCCATCAACTCGCGTTTTGCCTGCAATACCCACGTGGAACCCGTTTGGTCAAACAGCGCCCAAAAGATGCTGATGAAGATATACACTACGCTCAGCTTGCCAATAATCCGCAACCCGTTTTTTGAAAACACTGCTTCCTTAAAATTCTTCCAGCCCGCAGCGGGAATGGCGATGAACTTTTTTCTTCCCAGCCAAAACACAAACGTGGCAAGAAGCATCAGCACACCCGGCACGCCAAACGCAACAGATGGTCCATAATATTTCATCAGCAACGGTGTGAGCAGCGTGGAGATAAACGCGCCAAGATTAATGCTGATATAAAAGAACCCAAACACGCGCTCCAGCAACGTGCTGTTTGTTTTATCAAACTGGTCGCCTACGTGGGCTGACACGCACGATTTGATTCCCCCCGCGCCAATGGCGATGAAGCCAAGCCCGAGCGCAAGCGTGAACTGGCTTTCATAAATCGCCAGCACGCCATGACCGAGGCAATAAAAAAGCGAGAGGTACATTATCGTTTTGTATTTGCCCCAGAAAATATCAGCCACCATTCCGCCTATGAGCGGCAGCAGGTATGCCGCCATCAGAAACGTATGCACCCAAATCGTGGATTTGTTTTCGCTCATCAGCAAATAATTGGTCATGAATAGGACGAGAATGGTTTTCATGCCATAGAAGCTGAACCGCTCTGCCGCTTCATTGCCGATGATGTAAGGAATGCCCTTCGGCATCTTTGCTGTTTCCATAATTATTTTGTGTGGGCTAAAGATATAAAAAGAAATAAGTCGGCAGATGACAGTAGTCAGACATCAGAAGAAAAAAGAAGCTACTTGATTTATGGAATCACTTCCGTATAATTTCTCCCTATTTCAAAATAACATTTCCCTGCATCCATCTTATGCATAATCACCAGAAGATGCTCATCTAAGATTTTTATCCACTCAACATTAGAAATATTTCCAAGTGTAATTCTGATAAGTCTTTTAGGAGTGCCCTGCACAAAGTGGGTATTTCTAAAATCTTCATCTTTTGTGATTCCTGTCAGGTCGTGCATATCTGCATATTGACAAACCACATTGTCTTTTGTATGCCATTTATCAGGCAAATCATTTACATGCGTTGCAGGAATGCCGCGCTCATTGAGAAACTTTACAATTTTGTAAGAGATGTGAACGTCACACAGCGCCTTTATCAACTTACTTCTTTGGGCGACTGTCCTGACGAGAGAAGTTTTGCAAACTGGAGCGAAGCCAGAATATTTTCTTTCTCCAACTCGGGATGGTCTTTGAGGATTTCATCAAAAGTCATTTCAGCGCTCAGCATATCAAGTATCACTTCAACAGGCCAGCGCATATTTCTTACGCAGGGTTTGCCGTGGCAAATCTGCGGGTCAATTGTGATTCTGCTCAAAAGATTCATACCTTAAAAATAATTCATATTCCCGAACAGCGGGAGGGCAGTCACCCTGAGTTTATGGAAGGGTGGTGATTGCCCGCGCCATGTTTCGATAAACTCAACATGACGGCTTACGCTCAGTTGCCGTCAGCCTTTCTTCTTTTCGGCATAATGCGCGCATACATCTTTCAGCACGCATTCATCATGTTTCGGGTTGGTGGGGCGGCAGGTTTCGCGCCCGAGAAAAGAGATTGCCATGCCTGCTTCGCCCCAGTCTTTTTTCGCAATCTGCTCCATGAGTTGCAGTTCAATCTTTTTCGGGTCTTCTCCGGTGGCGATGCCGAGGCGGGGCGCCACGCGCACTACGTGCAGGTCAACAATTATGCCTTCGGCTTTCATGCCCGCTTCGCGCATAATCACGTTTGCCGATTTGCGCCCGATGCCCTTCAGCTTCACGAGTCCATCCATCGTGAGGGGAATGTTTTCATCGGTTTTGAGTTGCTGCGCAATTTGCAGCAGCCACTCGCACTTTCTTGCAGAGCCTCTCACTTTTGCGATGTAGGGGAAAAAGTCTTCCTGCACTGCGCCTGCGAGCGCTGCCATGTCGGGAAACGCATTGAACAATGCAGGCGCAATAGAATTAATATGCCTGTCGGAATCCTGTGCGGAGAGCACCACCATCACCATGAGTTGGTAAGTGTTTTGATAATCAAGCGGATGCGGCTTGCCTTTGTATTTTTTTAAAAGCGGCTGCATAGCCTCTGCCCACTTGGTTGCAGCCATAGCATAAGATTTTATTGAGAGATAAAGATGGAGAAAATTCCTGTAGGTCAACGCAAAGAAGAGAAGAATTATGAGGTGGCGCGTACTTATCTCGTTCCTTTTGTGGCTCTGTTTAGAAGCGCAGAAAGAAAGGAGGGGAGCGGTATCTGCCCGCCTTCATCACTTTCTTTTTTTCCTGTATCTTAATCGCGGGTTGCGGCTTGTGTGAAACACCTTGTAAATAAGCGCGCTTTCCTTTTCTATTTCAAAAATGATGATGAAAGGAAACCGCTTCAACTGTGTGTGCCGAAAGTCTTTATACTGTTTTTGAAATGCTTCGGGATTGCGCATTATCTTGTGATAACATTCCTCCAACTCGCCAAGAAAGGATTCTCCTAATCCTTTATTTGTTGTTTCATACCACAGGAACGCTTCTATCGTTTCCCGCGCGGCTTCCTCTTTAATGATAAGTTTCATTTGCGCAACGCCTCACGTGCCAGTGTCTTTACCTCATCCCACGAATAGGAGCGCGACTTACCATTAAGGTGTTTTTCCTTTCTCGCATCCAGTTCTTTTTTGAGCGCATTGTTTGGAAAACCGTCTTCGCTCTCTAATAGATTTTTCACCTTATCTAATACCGCATCATTTTCGGTGAGCAATAAGCGTTGCACCAGGTTGAGTTTTAGCGTTTTCTTATCCATAGGTGGAACAACGGTTTTTTTCAAATTTAATACATCAGAATCAGGCAGCGCAACTCGTCAGGAAAACCTGGCGGAAAGGAAACAACAAAGCCAGCGGGCTTTAATCAAGCGGATGGCGCTTGCCTTTCTGTTTTTTTAAAAGCGGCTGCATAGCCTCTGCCCAATTCGTTGCAGCCATAGCATAAGATTTTATTGAGAGAGAAAGATGGAGAAAATTTTGAGATGGAGAGGACTTGTTCTGTGTATAACTTTAACTTAGATTCTCTTAATATCGCGTATGTTTTTGAGCGAAGTAATATCTGAAAAACGCGTCTTTGTCAGGAAAAGCGCGATTCCTGCTGAAAAGAAAGTACGTGATTTTTCTGTCGTGTCTTTATTCTCCGGTTGCGGAGGAATGGATTTGGGCTTTATCGGGGGATTTACAGTATTTGGAAAAGAGTATCCTAAAAATCCGTTCAGAATTCAATGGGCTAATGAACTGAATCCTTATGCCTGCAAGAGTTATGTAAAAAATATTCATAAGGAGATTCACTGCGGAGACATCAGAAATTACATTGACACTTTGCCCAAAAGAGCGGATGTGTTAATCGGGGGCTTTCCTTGTCAAGATATTTCCATAAACGGCAAGGGGTTGGGAATTAACGGCAAACGCAGCAGTCTGTACACCTATATGGTTGAGGCGATAAAAAGAAGCCGTCCAAAAGTTTTTGTTGCAGAGAATGTAAAAGGATTATTGCTTAAAACCCGAAAAGATTCCTTTGATAAAATCATGCGGGATTTCAATGACTTGGGCTACAATGTTACCTATCATCTCTATCACGCTGCCGACTATGGAGTGCCCCAAAGCCGTGAAAGAGTGCTTATCGTGGGAACAGCCAAAGGGGTAAAAGAATTCTCTCATCCTGAGCCGGTTAGAAAAAAAGAGAACTGGATGACAAGCCATGAAGCTATTTGTGATTTGGAAAATGTGGAAGTAAATGAAAACTTCAATCATGTTTGGAGTTTTGCTAAAAAAAGTCACGACCAGGGAAACCGAAAACTTGATGCAAGCAGACCAGCCTTTACGATAAGAGCAGAATGCCATGGAAACATCCAATTTCATTACGCGCTGAACAGAAGAATATCCATGCGCGAAGCCGCAAGAATTCAATCATTTCCTGATGAATTTATTTTCGACTCTAAACTGCGCGAAACAGAGCGTCAAATTGGCAATGCCGTTCCTCCTGTGTTAGCATGGCACATTGCGCAAGCAGTGAAAGATTGCCTCATCTGAGTAATCAATGACCACTAAAGATTTTGAGGAGATTCTTGATAAGTTAACGCATCAGCTTACCAAAGAGGCAAAGGTTTCGGTTTTTCCTTCGTCAAAGGCATTTGAGAATAGAGTCAGAGATGTTTTACAGACATTCGTAAAGAAGCATAAAATAGTCGTTGATTATGAGCCGCATCCTTATGCGTTTCCTGATATAGCTGTCGGGGAATTTGGGATAGAGGTAAAGTTTACCGAAAAAGACACCTGGCGAAGCGTGGCGAACAGCGTGTTTGAGACATTCAAGAAAAAAGAAGTTCAACATATTTATGTAGTGTTTGGAAAAATGGGGGGCGAGCCGCAGGTGAAATGGCAAGCGTATCAAGACTGCGTAATTCACGTGCGCACTTCGCATGTGCCAAGATTTGAATTGGAGATAGATGCAAAATCCTCACTGTTTAAGCTGATGGACGTATCCTATGAAAAGTTCAGCGCGTTGCCTGTAGAGAAAAAAATGCGCTACATCAGGCAATACGCAAAATCAAGATTGAAAGCGGGCGAAAGGTTATGGTGGCTTGAAGAAAAGCCGGAACAAGAACACACCCTGCCTATTCAGGTTCGATTGTACATGGACTTGCCACAAACAGAAAAAAGAAAGCTACGCGCAGAGGCTTCTCTGCTTTGCCCCGGAATAGTTGCAGGCTCAAGAGTAAAAAATAAGTATAATGATGTTGCAATGTATTTGCTGACCTATCATGGCGTATTGGCTTCGCAGGCGAGAGATTTGTTTTCAGCAGGAAGCGTTGCGATGGCTTCTGACAGCACGCGTGGAGGATTATATCTACAGTGCGCATTGGAAGATATTCAGAAAGAAATGATTTCAGCAGCATTAACAATGGAAGATGCCTTGTTCGTGGAGTATTGGAAAGAATCAGTTGCCCCTGAGAAAAGGATAAAGCGCTGGCTTGAAATGGCTGATAAAATAGCCGTGGATTGGAAACCTTCAAAGGTTCTTTTTCTTGATTATTAATGATGCTTTCGAGCAACCCTTTTCTTCTCCAACTTCCTTTTCAGCAAGGAAAACATTTTTGAATCTTTTATCCAGAATATATCTTTCCCCCACCCCCGCCTGTAAACTTTACCTACCCTCCTGTAAACTCTGTTTGTCCGCAAACAAAGTTTACATACCTCCCACCCAGCCTCCTTATCCATCCACTCAGCTTGCTTGCCTCTCGCGTCACGCTGATTGGCGATGCAGTCAGCCTGCTTGCTGATGCAAGCAGTTTGCTTGCTCTGCTACTCAGGCTGAGGCGCGATGCAAGCAGCTTGTTTGCATTGCTGTTCAGGCTGAGGGGCTATGTATCCGGCTTGCTTGCTAATGCAAGCAGTCGGGTTGTGTTGTCATTCAGCCTGATTACATGCGCAAGCAGGCTGAGTGAAACCACGCTGAAACCTTCTTTTAAAACATCCGTACAAGAAGGAAATCTTTCATAACCCTTAAAACAAAATTGTCATGGTTAGAATTAAAATTTCAGCAATTAATTCATTAAAAAACAACGACCTCGTGACCAAGTGCCGCGACATCGTTGCAAATGTTGGCGCGCACGTTGATTGGTTTCCCACGCCCGTTCCGGTGTTGAGTGCCATCACAACTTTAATTAATGATTTAGCCGGTTTATGCGTGGCTTCCGAGTCGCGCGACAGAGAGTCTATCCGCGAAAGGAATACAGCTCGTGAGGCGCTTCTTTCGAGCATGATGGAACTCTCGAATTACGTTGAGCTGCTGTGTCAGCCAAAGGTAAATGCTGTTGAAATGATTGAGATTGTTGGCTTTGAAGTTTGGAAAAGCCGCACTCCCGTTGTGTTAACTGCACCGCAAGGCATGACTGCACAGCCGGGTCCTGAGGCTGCTTCAGCAATTTTGGAATGGAATACCGTTTCCGGCAGCCACATGTATCAAATTGAATTTGTAGAAGGCACCAATGTTGGTCCCTCTGCAAACTGGCAGCCGCTGGTTACTTGCAGCAAGCGCAAAGTGACAATTACGCAAGGTTTGACTTCTGCAAAATATTATTCATTCAGATGCAGGGCTTTAGGCTCAAGTGGAAGCTCTGCTCCGTCTGACGTTGCCACCTGCATCGTTCCCTAAACGAACTCTTCCCTCCGGGTTTTAAAAAATCCCTCTTCGCGCTAAATGCGGAGAGGGATTTTTTTTTGCTCTTTTTATGACGTTATTACGAACGAGGCTTTGCGCGTGAAGCAATCCGCAACGCGAAGTTTCGCAAGAACATACGAAAATTACCTTTGCAATCACCATGTGGCAGGAACTCGAATCAGCGCTCAACGAATTTGAAAAACTCGAACTTCAAAAAGTAATTGACTTTGAGGCGTTCAGCCGCATTGCCATCACCCATCATTCCACTTCTATCGAAGGCAATACGCTTACGCTCGAAGAAACAACGCTGCTGCTCACCCAAGGCATCACTTCAAGGGGCAAGCCGCTCTCCGAGCATAACATGGTGAAAGACCATTATGAAGCGCTTGCATTTTGCTTAGAGAATGCCGCAGCGAAAGTTGTCCTCACTCCCGTTTTTTTGAAACAACTCAATGCGCTGGTAAATAAAAACACCGAGCAGGTGCGCAACACCGCACTTGGCGTTTGCGATGACACGAAAGGCGATTTTCGGCCGGGCAATGTGTCGGCTGGCGCAACCTATTTTGTAAATTTCAACAAGGTTGTTTCAATGGCAGAGGAGTTATGTGAAAAGCTGCAAGCTAAAATTTATACAGCAACAACCAATCGCGAAATTTATCAGTTGTCGTTTGATGCGCATTATTATTTAGTGAGCATCCTCCCGTGGTTTGATGGCAACGGACGCGCTTCGCGCCTGCTGATGAATTTCATCCAGGCATATCACGGCAAGCCTTTGTCTATGGTATTCATTGAAGATAAAGCTGCCTACATCAAATCTCTCAACGATACCCGCGCTGTTGATGATTTGGATATTTTTCGCAACTTCCTGTGCGGGCAGCACATCAAATATCTGCGGCAGGAAATCGGTAAGTTTCAAAAAAAAGATAATGGGATTTCGTTCTTGTTTTAACTTTTGCATTCTTTGTAAGATGCTTTACGAGCGAAGCAATCCCTCTATCAATGCGTCATTCTGAAGCAAAGCTCTATTACTTTTATCGTGGCGGATATATTCTTACATCCCCGAATTCTAAATTTCGGAGGGGATTCCTGCATAAAGCCTGAATGACAAAGAAATAAAGTATCGTACATTCAGGAAGTATGATTTTTATCAGTTGCACATCCTCTGAAAAAGAGCAAATTTAAAGTGTGATTTAATTTTTTATCATTGTGAAACAAGATGGCTAAATCAAAAAATCATTCTTCCGGAAAAGAGAACATTGACGAGCAGTTCGTGCGTGAAGGCGCTAAAAAAGTGAGCGAGAAGGAAATGGAGCAGGTAGCTGCAAACGCAGAGGAAATTGAAGACAAGTTCAAATCAAGCGGGCGGCTGGGAAGGTACATCGAAGATGCGCGGCTGATGCTTTCCCTTATCAAAGATTACTGGCGTGGCGATTACCGGAAAATATTATGGTTTACCATTGCCGCCATTGTGTTCGCACTTCTGTATGTGCTGAATCCATTAGACCTGATTCCCGATATCTTGCCTATTGTGGGCTTTATAGATGATGCCCTTGCTTTTTCCGTTGCGTTCAAATTGGTGGAAAAAGATTTGAAGAAATATAAAGAGTGGAAGCTGCAACAGAAGTTGTGATTAATTCCGGCATTCCCCATCTCCCGCAAGATCAATGTCATTCAGTTAAACTGAGTTCGTGTTAAGAAATTAAAGGGCTGAAGCCCTTTTTATGTGATACGCCTTTTCTCAATACCCCGCCTTAAAAGGCGGGGCTACTAAATTGCCCGCAAGATTGCATCTTGTGGGAAAAAGAAGGAGGCAATCCCGTACATACGGGATTCCAGCGCAGGCTGCAAACCGCAAGAAGGCAAACACACAATTCTACGCCTCCATTCTTGCGGCAGAAAAAGTGCATTTCGGTTTTTTGAGGGCACTTTTTGTTTTTGCATAAAAATACTGTTACCCTCCTGACGAGCTCCGCTACCAATGCGACACGATAAAGAAATGAAATCAGTACGCGCCCTACTACGCCTCCAACTACGCTAAAGCTTCGTTGGATAAAAAGGCTTTGTAGGGTAAACCACACCCTCCCATTTTTGGTCAGAAACTTTTCCTTCAAAGCATTGTTACTTTGCATCCGCATGAAAACAAGCACTCTCATTTTTATTTTAGGGGTGTTTGGAGTGCAGGTTGCGCTGGCGCAAAATGGCATTATCCGCGGTAAGGTGTTCAATGAGCTGAATAATGAGCCGGTGCCCTTTGCGAATGTGCTTATCCAGGGCACGACCACGGGCGCAAGCACCGACCTGGAGGGAAACTATGAGATTGCCAGGCTGCAGTCGGGGCTTTACAACGTCTTGGTGACGTATCTCGGATTTGAAACAAAGATTGTCACGGAGGTGGAGGTCTCAAACGCGCGCGCGGCAACGGTGGATATTCCGCTGAAAGAATCGGCACAGAAAATCACAGAGGTGGAGGTGCGCGCCAACCCGTTTGAGCGCACGGACGAAAGCCCGATTTCGGTGAAGACCATCGGCACGAACGAGATTCAGCGCTACCCGGGAGGCAACCGCGACATCTCAAAAGTGCTGCAATCGCTGCCGGGGGTGTCTTCAACGGTGTCGTTTCGCAACGACATCATTATTCGCGGGGGTGCGCCCAATGAAAACCGTTTTTATGTGGATGACATTGAAGTGCCGGTGATTAATCACTTCTCTACGCAGGGCGCATCGGGCGGACCGGTGGGCGTGTTTAATGTGGATTTGATAAAAGGGGTTGATTTTTATTCGGGCGCGTTTCCATCGAACCGCGGCAACATGCTGAGTTCGCTGCTCGCGTTTGATTTTATCGAGGGGCGCACCGACCGCTGGGCGGGGCGGTTTACAATTGGCGCGAGCGAAGTGGCATTGTCGGGCGAGGGACCTACGTTCAAAAATTCAAGCATCATTCTTTCGGCACGCAGAAGCTATCTGCAATTTCTTTTTAAGCTGCTGGGGCTGCCGTTTTTGCCAACCTACAATGATTTCACGCTGAAGCATTTTACGAAATTCAAAAACGGAAGCGACCTCACGGTGATGGGGGTTGGGGCGATTGATGATTTTGTTTTGAATTTGGAAGAAAATAAAACAAATGAAACTGATGAGCAGAAATATCTTCTTGAAACAATACCGGAAAACCAGCAGCGGAACTATACGGTGGGCGCGCGCTACCGCTATTTTACAAAAAACGGAACATTGATTTGGGTGGGAAGCCGCAACCAACTTTTTAACAGCGCGGACAAATATCAAAACAATGATGAGAGCAATCCCGACAACCTGTTGCTCGATTACAACTCGCAGGAGATTGAAAATAAATTTCGCTTTGAACACACACTGCGGAAAAAGAATTTTAAAATCAACTACGGGGTGAACTATGAATTTGCAACGTATAAAAACACCACGTACAATAAAATCTCTACGGCAGCCGGCATCGAAGAAGTGAACTACGATGCGAAAATCAACTTTAATAAATACGGATTCTTTGCGCAGGCAAGCCGCGCGCTGTTCAAAGAGCGGTGGACGCTTTCGCTCGGGATGCGCGCTGACGGGATGGATTATTCGCAGGAAACGAAGAATCCGTTTAAGCAACTCTCCCCGCGCTTCTCTTCTTCTGTCGCCATCAATTCATTCCTCCGGTGGAATTTCAACACAGGTTTGTATTACCAGTTGCCCCCTTACACTGCGCTCGGCTATAAGGACAACAATGGTCAGTTTGTGAACAGAACCAACGGGCTGAAATATATTTCGAGCACACACTTTGTCACCGGGCTTCAGTTTGACACGAAAACCAATTCGCAGATTTCAGTAGAGGGTTTTTACAAAATCTATAACGACTATCCGTTTCTGCTGCGCGATAGCATCTCGCTTGCCAACCTCGGTGGTGACTTCGGGGTGATTGGCGATGAGCCTGCCGTATCAACTTCGGAAGGCAAGTCGTATGGCTTAGAGCTTTATTTCCAGCAAAAACTCTACAAGGGATTTTTCGGCATCGTGGCGGTTACGTTTGTGCGCAGCGAATTCAAAGACAAAAACAATGCATACATTCCTTCCTCCTGGGATAATAAATATTTGGTGAGCCTCACATTTGGGAAGAAATTCAAGCGCAACTGGGAAATAGGCTGGAGGTGGAGATTTTTGGGCGGCACGCCTTACACGCCAACCGATGTTGACTATTCATCGCTTGTTTCCGTTTGGGATATAAACAACCAAGGAGTGCCTGACTATGATTTGCTGAATACGGAGAGAACGCAATTAGCGCATCAATTAGACCTAAGGGTGGATAAAAAATATTTCTTCAGGAAATGGAATCTTGACCTCTACCTTGATATTCAAAACCTCTACAACTCTAAGCAGGAAGGTGCGCCCACCCTTATTCTCGACAGGGATACAAATGGTAACGCGCAAATTGAAAATCCCTTAGACCCCGCAGAGCAGCAACGGTACAAAACCAAATTCATTGAAAGTCCGAATGGGCAGTTGATTCCATCGGTGGGTGTAGTAGTGGAGTTTTAAAATTCTGAATGAATTACACCGGCAGGTTCACCTTTTGCCTGATGCGTGAAAGTGTTTCGGGCGTGATACCGAGCATGGAGGCGATGTAGCGCAGGGGCACATCCTGAATCAATCTTGGGTTTTCCTGCACGAGGGTGCGATAGCGCTCTTCAGCATTTTGCGTGAGGAACGAGAGGATGCGTTTTTCCAAATGCTGGTAAATGTGCTCCATCACGAGCCTGCCCAGTTCCTGCCATTTTGGATATTTTGCATAGAGCCGCTGCATACTATCATATTCAATCACCCACAGTTCGCAATCGGTGAGCGCCTGAATATATTCTTTTGAAGGTTCTTTGGAGTTGAAGCTGGCAAAGGCGGTGACGAGTGTGTGCTTAGGCTGAATATATTTCGTGACCTCCATCTCGTCATTGATTTCATAAAACGCGCGCATAAATCCTTTGCGGATAAACGCAATGCGCTTGCATACCTCGCCTTCTACCACTAAAAAATTTCCTTCCTTCAGCGTAACTGCTTTAAAATTCTTAGCGATATCCTCTAAATCCTTTTCGGGGAAAGAAACCATCTGATTGAAAAACGCTTTCAACGCTACCTTGTCATCCATGAATGATTTTCAATTTGTCGGAAAGATAAGCCAATCACAAGAATTCCGTGCGAAGCACTGCGTAAAAAAGCGATTCCATCCGCCACAGGCAGATGGAATCGCTTTTCACGTTTATTGAATCACCACATCAAATGTCACCTCAATATCCGTTTCGCCACCGGCATTGGTCATGTCGCCATCTTCCACGCCTGTAGCATGTTTGTTTGGCTCATGACGCAGGGTAACGGTGAGCGTACCCATGCTTGCAGCGCCTGCCTGTGCAGATGAAGCCAAACCAATAGGATATCCGCCTGCATCTAAATCACTGTAAGTGAAACTGAGATTCAGCGCAGAAGAAAATTGAAAGAAAAACTGGTGTTCTTCGCCTTCTTCTTCAACTTCTTCCGTGATGTTATCAGCCGGGTCAACCGATTCATTAAGGACTTCAACAACAACTGCATAAGCGGTATTCGCATTCAGCGTGTCTCCTGTAAGTACCGGAGGATTTCCGCCAGCATCGCCATCCAAATCCTGATATTGCAGCACAACAGGCGAGCCTGCGGTGGGCGTAAAAGTGAGTCGCAACGTGGTGATTAACTCTTCTTCATTCACGGGGTCGGGAGAATCGTCCTTGCAGCCGTTGAGAAATACTGAAAAAGAAAGCGTTGTTAAAACGAGGAGCCATTTTTTGGTTTTCATAGTTATTGATTTTAATGGTTAAAAAATGATTTTGGTTATTTGTTTTTAAAATGAATAATGAACACGCAGAATAAAATTTCGTCCGGCATCATCTGCGTAATACCGGACTTATTCGTGTATTTACTTTGTTACTGTCATGTTTTATAAATTTTGGGATTAAAATGAATAATGCAAGCGCAGAATAAAATTTCGTCCGGCATCATCTGCGTAATACCGGAAACGGTTCATGTAATCGCGGTAAGATTTGTCTAAAAGGTTTTCCACTGCAACCTGCAATCCGAGCTTGTGATTTTTTGCCATCGGAATTTTAAATCCGGCAGCAACCTGCAACAAAAAATAAGCAGATGGAGGCGGTGCAAAATCTCCGGCTGGCACGCGCTTTTGTTCCAGCACATTTAACACGCCAAACGAAAAGTCCACATCCGCCAGCTTTCCCCACCGCTCACGCTCATAAGAAATATTGTTTTCAAAACGATTGGATGGAATGCCGAACAGGTAATCATCCTGCGCGACATCATAGGCGCTGATGAAAGAAATTTTCGATTGTAAAAACAAGTTAGAAACCGTTTTCATTTTTGCCGAAAAATCAAACCCTGTTAATCGAGCATCCGTTTGCACATAGTTAAACACCGGAAACGCTCCGCGAATCGTGAGCCGCAACTCATCCTGCGGCTGCAAATAGATGTAATTGAAAATTTGATTGTAATATCCGAGCAGCTTGAATTCCGCAACTGCGCTGCGCGTATATTCAATGCTCGTCACTAACTTGATTCCTTTTTCAGTAATAAGATTTTCATCTCCTTCTTCAATCGCTGCCGCTCCGTGATGTAATCCTTCGCTGAATAATTCATTCACGCTTGGCGGACGAAATGAAACTCCCGCATTTGTGCGCAATGAAAAATATTCCAGAAACCGCGCTACCGCTCCTGCCGTGCCGGAGAAGTTATGATAGGCGAGTTGCTTTTCATACAGCGAATTATCGCTGGCGATTTTTTGCGTATTCAATAAACGGAAATCATAGCGCGCGCCAAGTTCCGCTTCCCATTTTGCGCGAACATACCTTTCAATAAAAAATATCCCCGCGCTTCCTGTTTTGTAATCGGGAATCAAAGGGCGGATACCTGTGCCTGGCACATTGTAGTTATCCTGAAAAAATCCGGCTGCTCCGAAAATTGTGTGAAAATTTTTGCTGCCCGTTTTTTCTGCAACAACATCCAGCGTGTGTGTTTGCAGTTGTAAATCAATCGCAGGAATGGAAGAACGTCCTCCGCGCCTGATATCAAATTCCTGACGACTATTGAACTGAAAACCATATTGCGTTTCAAATTTCCACGCATTTTTTAAATGAAAAACAGTTTTCGCTTTCACTAAATGATGCGCGGCAACTTGTCGTGGATTTTGAATTTCAAATGTAAAATCCTCTATGTACCACGGCTCTGCGCTGTTGATGGCATTTTCCAAATCAGTGAGATTGCCGGTGTGCGAGGCGCGGAGAATAGCAAGCTCGTTGTAGAAAAAACTATAGTAGAGTTCTAAATCCGTTTTTTTTCGTTTCAATCCGAGCGAAGCTGTCGTTCCGAATTCACGCATGCCTGTATTGGAAAGATGGTAATCGGGCGCATGAGCATCACCCGCACGTTTCATCGTTCCCTGCGCACGCCAGCCAAAGCCTTTCCATTTTTTCATGCCTCCCTGCAACTGACTGGAAAGCGTTCCTCCCAGTCCATTTGTCATACCCACGGAAGAAAGCGAGCCAGCTATTCCTGCTTCATGCGGCAACGGTGAAGGTTCAGAAAGAATGATTCCTCCAATCGCATCGGAACCATATCGTACAACACCTGCGCCTTTTATCACAGTGATTTTTGATGCGGCAAACGGGTCTAACTCAGGCGCGTGTTCAGCGCCCCATTGCTGGTCTTCCTGCCGAATGCCGTTTTGTATAATCAGAATGCGATTGCTGTGCAACCCGTGAATGACGGGCTTTGCAATCGTTGGTCCCGTTTGCAGCAAGTTTACTCCGGTGATAGTCGCCACTGATTCGCTGAAAGAATTGCCTGCATTTTCTTCAAGCGCTTTTGCATTCATTTTATCAGAGCCGGCAGTCGTTTTTTCCTCTCGGAAAGATTTTACCTCAACATTCTGCAACTCTTCTTCATGATGTTCGGGATAAAAATTCTGAATCGTATTGTCTTTGATTTTGACTTTCATTTCCATCGGGTCGCAGCCGATGTGATTGCATACAACAGAATATTCGCCTTTGCACAATCCTTTAATTATGTAAAATCCAAGACTGTCGCCAATGGCTGATTTATTTGCCTCTTTAACCATGATGGTTGCAAATGAAAGCGGTGAACGGTCATGGTCGTCAATCACCTGACCGGATAACGTGTAAATACACTCTGCCTGTTGCGCACAGAGCGCAGCAGGAAAAAGCAACAGGATAAAGAAAATATTCTTTAACAAAAGAGAATACAGCTTTTAAAAACAGACAGCGCAGGTATGCGCTAATTAAAAAAATGAAAATTGCAGGATCGGGAAAGAAGGAATCAAAACGGGGGCGCCCGCAGTGAATAGAGAAAAGCGATGAATTGCGCCTGAATATTGCCGTAAGCAATTGAATAAACAGCGTTAAAGAAATTCAGCGAAACAACTTCATACTGCTGAATGAAATTATGAAAAGCAGAAAAGAAAAAATCGCAAACAGGGCAACATTCGCTTTCACTCTCGGAATGAAAATGGATGCCGTCATGCTGTTCGCAAGTAAATGCTTCAGCGTGTTCTTCGAGATGGTGAAATGTTTTAAGCGTGAATGCAGAAAAAAAGCAGGCGATAAAAAGCATCGCAACAGCTACTTGTATTTTTCTGATTTGCTTTGACATGAGACGTTAACGAAACATAAAGATAGAAGTTCTTTGAAGAATTTTATTACCAAACAACATTACGCCTGCGGCAATTTGATGAAAATGCAGCCACCAAAGAGTTTCACTGCATCTGCATTCATGCAGTATTCTTGCAAAATATGCACAACTTTCAAAAAGTGAATACTTTCAAAGCAAGGAGTTAAATTTTTGCATTGCAATCAAAAACACGTTAATAATAATTATCAATTTTTCGGAAACCCACAGTTATCAACACTTTCAGCATAATCTCCATTTGGGAAATCACAGTTGCCCGATATATTTGTTCTCGTTCATTAATTTCTTAACCAAAAAAATCTTTTACCATGAACAAAGGAGATTTGATTAACAAAGTTGCCACTGAAGCAGGTTTGAGCAAAGCTCAGGCAGGCAAGGCACTTGATTCTGTAATCAATACTGTACAGAAGAGCCTCAAGAAAGGCGACAAAGTAACGCTCGTTGGCTTCGGCACTTGGTCGGTTGCGAAGCGTTCTGCAAGAGTTGGCAGAAATCCGCAAACCGGAGCAGCCATCAAGATTCCTGCAAAGAAAGTTGTAAAGTTCAAAGCAGGAAAAGATTTTGCGAAGACCGTTTAATCAACGCTGTTTTCGACAAAACAAAAAAGCAAGGTTCAACTCCTTGCTTTTTTTGTTTGAGGGTTTCGGAACAGGCTATGCCAGACAGTGTAACATAAATATTAATTGAGCCAAGTTTTTCTATCTTAGCAGTTCAATTATAAAAAACAAATTCTATCATGGGAAGAGGTGATAAAAGATCAAAAAAAGGAAAAATATTCCGCGGTTCGTTTGGTAAATCAAGACCGCATAAAGCAGCAAAAAAGACAGTAACAGCCAAAAGCGCTGCTGCTACATCTACAGAAGCGCCAAAGAAAAAGGCTCCTGTAAAAAAGAAGAAGAAAGAGGAAGAATAGCGCCTCGCGTTTTGTTTCATGCAACGAAACTCAGGCAATGAAGATTTCTTAAGGAAACATCCTGTATGTCTTCCACATTTTGCCTGATAGCTTATACGCAATGCGGTCGTGAAGGCGACTGGGGCGACCTTGCCAAAATTCAAAATAGTGCGGCTTTAATAAGAAGCCTCCCCAATGTGCAGGACGCGGAATGATTTCATGCGCTTCATACTTCTTTGTCAACTCAGTTATTTTCTTTTCAAGCGTTTCCCTGTTTTTCAAAACGCTGCTTTGTGTAGAAGCAATCGCCCCAATGCGGCTTTCGCGCGGGCGAATGTTGAAGTAATCGTCTGATTCTTTCGCGCTTACTTTTTTCACTTTGCCTTCAATACGCACTTGCCGTTCGAGCCTGTCCCAGAAAAAAAGCAGCGCTGCATTCGGGTTCTCCAACAATTCTTTTCCCTTTCTGCCTTGGTAGTTAGTGTAAAACACAAAACCCTCTTTGCTGTATTCCTTCATCAGTACCATGCGCACAGATGGCTTGCCACTCTTTGTACTTGTGGCGAGCGCAACAGCAGTAGGCTCTTTGAAATCCGCTTTCAGCATTTCATGAAACCATTTATCAAACTGGTCGGCAGGATGTTTTTCAAGCTGTTCTTCAATTAATATTCGCACGATGATAGATTTTGAATGAAACCAAAAATAGAATTAATACACGTACTAATAAAAAGAGGTTGTAGGGTAGCTTCACAAAACTCGGTAGGGGTGGCAAGTATTTTTTGGGGTAAGCAGTTGGGTAATATTCATAATACCCCAACACTCACTCAGAAATACTTCGCAGCAAACTTGATGAACTTTGGCACAAAGCCTTTGTAGGGCGGGTACATATTTTCAATTCCACCTTTCGCCATGTGCTGGCGCAATACCGCGCGTTCGTGTGAGAAAGCTTTAAATCCAAAAATGCCATGTGCGCTGCCGATACCGCTGTTATTGACTCCGCCAAAAGGCACGTTGGGCTGGCTATTGTGCAACATCGTTTCATTGATGCTGGTACCACCTGCCGAAGTATTTTGCAGAACCGCGTCAATATTCTTTTGCTTACTACTAAAAATATAGAGTGCAAGCGGCTTCTCTTTTGAATTCACGAGCGCCAATGCTTCCTTCAAATCACGGAACTTGAGGATAGGCAACACCGGTCCGAAAATTTCTTCTTGCATAATATCGGATTCAAGTGAAACATCGGTGAGCAGCGTGGGCGAAATATAATTTTCAGAGTCGTCAATCTTGCAGCCTGTCGCCACATTCGCGCCTTTTTCAATTGCATTTTCCACTAATTTTTTGATACGCGCATGATGACGGCTGTTCACGATACGGCAATAATCCGGACTTTTCTTAATGGCTTCATCCGAATCGCCATAAAATTTGCTGATGTTCTTTTTCAACTCTTCAATCAATTCATTGTATTTCGATTCATGCACGAGCAGATAATCAGGCGCAATGCACGTTTGTCCGTTGTTGATGAACTTGCCCCACACAATACGTCTTGCGCTGCGCTTCACATTCGCTGTTTCATCCACAATTACAGGAGATTTTCCTCCCAACTCCAGCGTGACCGAAGCGAGATGTTCCGCAGCAGCTTTCATCACGATTTTTCCAACTGAAGGACTGCCTGTGAAAAAGATGTGGTCAAATTTCAAGCGCAGCAATTCCTGCGAAACGGTGTAATCGCCTTCCACCACGGCAACTTCATTTTCATTAAACACAGACTTTACTACCTCTTTAATTATTGCTGCCGTATGCGGAGTATATTCTGAAGGTTTGATGAGCGCGGTATTGCCTGCTGCTACCGCAGACACTAATGGTATAAGCGCCAGTTGAAAAGGATAATTCCAGGGAGCGATGATGAGTGTGCAGCCCTTCGGCTCATAAATCAGTTTGGAACTTGTTCCAAAAAATGAAAGCGGAGTTTCCACTTCCAGCGGCTGCATCCATTCTTCAAAGTTGGCGAGCGTATGCTTCAACTCAACAACGATGGTGGCGATTTCCGTCAGTTCCGTTTCAGCCGGAGCTTTTCTGAAATCATTATACAAAGCCTGTTGAATTGCTTCGCGCTTTTCCAGCACCACATTTTTTAATGCTTTCAACTTTGCTCTGCGCTCTTTAGCAGTCGTGTTTTTCACATTCTGCTTATTCTGTTGTTGCAAATTGTAAATGCGCATGATTTCGCTGGAAGGCGTGTTTGCGCTGAGTTGCAACTTTGCTGCGGGATTTGCTTGAATGGTGGTTTCCATCGTTAAAATTTTAGGAACATGAAGTTACGAAGAAAAAGGCATTTATCCTGCTGATTTCCCCTTGTTTTAGCCCTATTCAATAATGAGTATGCGAATCAAAACTCCAAAGCCATGCCATCAAAATTGGTATAAAATGTCTCTAATCGAAAAGGGAAGATTTTGTAAATCATGTAAGAACCTATTTAGTATTTAAATGTACCCAATTTTGCGGTTACTCCTTTGTATGATTGTTGAAGAAATCTATGTTATCGGGAAGAGGGGGCGGGTTACAACTTTTGCATCTTCATCCACTCTACAATGCTTTCCATATCTTCCTCCGAAAAATTATGTTTGTAATAAGTTTTTATAAACTCAATGGTAATCTCGCGTTTTGAAAGATGTGGATGCTTCTTGCGTAGGAGTCTCTTAGTATTCTTCATTGCATATTCCATCATTTCAAGTTGCATAGCAAGCAACTCTCCATCCCGCTTTGACTGGATAATTTGATTTGCATACTTAGAATTTCATCAGGCGTGTCGCTCGTAGTGCTATAATATTAAACAAGATGAGGTTAAAATCTCCCAACTTTATCCGGCAAATAAAAATCTCTTTATTAGGAAACGGGTGCGCGCATGTACACATTTAACCAAATAGCAAAGATTGTTAAAGGCGCTATCGCCCAATCATCTTCTGACTCTATTATTACCCGTTTTGCTTATGATAGCCGTAAAATCATCGAGCCTTCCAACTCGCTCTTTTTCGCCATTCGTGGCAAGCGGCATGATGGGCATCTTTTTCTTAAAGAGCTTTATCAAAAAGGTATCCGGAACTTCATCGTTACCAATGTTGATGCAATCAAAGAAGAACTGCCGGATGCAAATGTCATCAAAGTGGATAATGCAATTGACGCATTACAGCAACTTGCAGCGTTTCACCGGAAAAAATTTAAGTATCCCGTTCTCGGCATCACGGGCAGTAACGGCAAAACGATAGTAAAAGAATGGCTCTTTCAGTTGCTGAATGATGATTACAATATTGTGCGCAGCCCCAAAAGCTACAACTCGCAAATTGGCGTGCCGCTTTCCGTGTGGCAGATGGATGAAAATCACACGCTTGGAATTTTTGAAGCGGGTATTTCCGTGCCGGATGAGATGGATGGACTGGAAAATGTGATAAAGCCCGACATCGGCATTTTCACCAACATCGGTGAAGCGCATGCGGAGGGATTTTTAAATGTGCGCCAAAAAATCAATGAAAAGCTGAAGCTCTTCGTGAATAGCAAGATTTTGATTTACAGCCTCGATTATCCTGAAATCACGCAGTGTATCACAGAATTCAAACACCGGTTGCCGGACAAGGAGCAGGATGAAAAATTCAGGCTGTTCACTTGGGCGAGGCGCAGCGATGCCGATTTGAAAATCGTGAAAGTTGAAAAGAGCGAAGTAGAAACAACGATTGAAGGCGTTCTGAAAGGCAAGCCACTAAGCATCACGATTCCGTTTACAGATGAAGCCTCGATAGAGAATGCGATTCACTGCTGGGCAACCATGCTGTATTTGAGGATTTCCCCGACTCGCATCAGAGAGAAGATGCAGCAACTCGGCAGTATCTCAATGCGGCTTGAACTTAAGGACGGCATCAATAATTGTTCAGTAATTAACGACAGCTACAACAGCGACATTCGCTCATTAGGCATTGCGCTTGATTTTCTTGACCAGCAACATCAGCACCAAAAGAAAACGCTGATTCTATCTGACATTTTGCAAAGCGGTCGCAATGACATTGAGCTTTATACGGAAGTGCGCAACATGCTTGCCGAGCGCGAAATCAATAAGCTGATTGGAATCGGCAAATCAATTTCAGAACAGAAGAAATTATTCCCGTCAGCAAATGGTTTTGAAAGCACATTCTACGAAAACACAGAGGAGTTTTTGAAAACCTTTTCTCCGCAAAATTTTTCAGGCGAAACCATTCTGCTGAAAGGCGCGCGCAAATTCGAGTTTGAGAAAATAAGTAAACAATTAGAGCAGAAGGTTCACAAGACAGTGCTCGAAATTGACCTCAACGCATTAGTACATAACCTGCAAGTGTTTCAAAGCCTTTTGAAACCGGGAACGAAAGTAATGGCAATGGTGAAAGCATTTTCGTATGGAAGCGGCACGTTTGAAATCGCCAACGTGCTGCAATATCACCGCGTGGATTATCTCACGGTGGCGTATGCTGACGAAGGCGTTGAACTGCGCAAGGCAGGAATCCTGCTGCCTATTATGGTGATGAATCCGGAGGCGCGCAGTTTTGATACCATGCTGCGCTATAATCTTGAGCCTGAAATTTTTAGTTTTTCAGTGTTTGGAAAATTTTATAAAACCGTTGAATTGACAGGAAAACAGGCTTATCCTATTCATATCAAGATTGACACGGGTATGCGCAGGCTTGGATTTGAGCCGGAAGAAATTCCTGCACTTGTGGAGATGCTGAAAAAAATGCCGTTCGTAAAAGTGCAATCTGCATTCTCGCATCTTGTCGCGAGTGACGAGTTGGAGCATCTTGAGTTCACGAAGCTGCAAATTCAACGGTTCAAAAATGCCTGTGAAGTCTTAACAACCGGATTAGGCTACTCCTTCATGCGGCACATTCTCAATTCTGGAGGCATCTCCCGTTTTCCCGATGCACACTTTGAAATGGTTCGTTTGGGCATTGGCATGTACGGTGTGGATACTGTCCAAAATATAAGCGAACAGTTACATCAGGTGAGCACGCTGAAGTCATCCGTGTCGCAAGTGAAAAAAGTAAAAGCGGGCGAGTCTGTTGGATACAGTCGCAGGTTTGTTGCGAAACAGGACATGCGTATTGCCACTATTGGTATTGGCTATGCTGACGGCATTGACCGCAGGCTTGGCAATGGCAATGGTAAAATGCTTGTGCGCGGACAACTTGTGTTCACTGTTGGAAATATTTGCATGGACTTGTGCATGATTGATGTGACAAACATTCCCGGAGTGGAAGAAGGCGATGAAGTAATCATTTTCGGCAAGGATCTGCCAATTCAGGAAGTGGCAAAACAATCCGACACAATTCCTTATGAAATTCTTACTGGGATTTCAGGCAGGGTAAAAAGAGTGTATTTTCAGGAATAACTTTTAATGAATTGAATAATACAAACTCATGCAAGACCGCCATGCTCACTTCATGCAGGAAGCCTTCAAGGAAGCGCAACGCGCCAATGCGGAAGATGAAGTTCCCATTGGCGCTGTAGTTGTTTTAAAAGACAACATCATCGCCCGCGCACATAATCAAGTAGAGAAATTACACGATGTTACTGCACATGCGGAGATGATTGCCATCACTTCGGCAGCAAATCATTTAGGCAGTAAATATTTGGAGGAATGTGCGATGTATGTCACGGTGGAGCCGTGCATGATGTGTGCCAGTGCGTTGTATTGGAGCCGCATTCCAAACATTTATTATGGCGCATCCGACAATCGCTTCGGCTACACGCGGCTTGATAAAAATCTGTTTAACAAAAATGTCCATGTGCATCACGGCATCCTGAAAGAGGAATGTGCGCAACTCGTTTTGGATTTTTTCAAAAAAAAACGGGAACTGGATGATTTGATGTGAACAGTTTTCCGTGTTCAGTTTGCTGTTTACGGTTTCTCAATAACGATAAACAGTAAACTACAAACTGTAAACTGTAAACTTCTTAAATTAGCCTTCCGATTCTCTAACAAACTAAAAAATTTCAATCATGGCTTTCACACTTCCAAAACTCAAATACGCTTACGATGCGCTTCAACCGCACATTGATGCGAAAACAATGGAGATTCATCTTACTAAGCACCATCAGGCCTATACTGATAACCTGAATGCCGCGTTGGAAGGGACGGGCTTTGAAGGAAAAACGATTGAAGAAGTGCTTGCCAACATCGGCAAGATTAATAAACCCGCTGTGCGCAACAACGGAGGCGGTTATTTCAACCACTGCCTGTTTTGGGAAGTGATGTCCCCGCAGGACGGGGGTGGCGCACCGACTGGAGAACTCGCTGATGCCATCAACAAAAAGTTTGGCGCGTTTGATGCGTTCAAAGGTGAATTTTCTACGGCTGCAAAAACACAATTTGGTTCAGGCTGGGCTTGGCTTGGAGTAAGTAATGGAGAACTGCTAATTACCGCTTCACCGAATCAGGATAACGGGTTAATGGATATTGCTACAACGAAGTACACACCTATCCTCGGTCTTGATGTGTGGGAACATGCTTACTACCTGAATTATCAGAACAGACGCCCCGATTACATCGCTGCTTTCTGGAACGTGATTGATTGGGAAGAAGTGAGCAGAAGGTTTAAGGCTGCGAAGTAATCACACAGCCACAGCTTTCTTAAACTGCATATCATACAGTTTCTTGTAGTAACCATCGTGCGCGAGTAGTTCGTCATGCGTGCCGATTTCTTTGATTTCGCCATGGTCAAGCACCATGATGGCATCGGCTTTCTGAATGGTGGAAAGCCGGTGAGCGATGATGATGGAAGTTCTGCCGCTCACTAATTTTTCAATGGCATCTTGTATTAATTGCTCACTTTCGGTATCAATGGATGAAGTGGCTTCATCAAGAATCAAAATCTTAGGGTCAAACACCAAAGCACGAATGAAAGAGATGAGTTGTCGTTGCCCCATCGAAAGCGTTGCGCCACGTTCCATCACATTATAATCATATTTTCCTGGCAGGCGCATGATGAAGTCGTGTGCACCAACCAACTTTGCTGCGGCTATTGCCTTTTCACGGCTGATGTGGTCGTTGCGCAACGTAATGTTGTCCATAATGGAGCCGGAAAATAAAAACACATCCTGCAGCACCATCCCTATTTTCGAGCGCAGCGAAAAAACATCATACGCTTTCGCATTAATGCCGTCCACTGCGATTTTCCCTTTATTGATTTCGTAGAAACGGTTGAGTGTGTTGATGATGGAAGTCTTGCCGGAGCCTGTCGCGCCTACGATGGCAAGTGTTTTTCCCTGCGCCACCTTGAAACTCACATCTTTCAGCACGAACGTATCATCCACATACGCAAACCACACGTTTTTAAATTCAATTTCTCCTTTGATGTTTTCCGCTTGAAGCGTTCCATTGTTTTCAATGTGGTCTTGCCGTTCCAATAATTTAAAAACACGTTCTGAAGCAACGATGCCCATTTGCAACGTGTTGAATTTATCCGCCAACATGCGCAGCGGACGAAAGAGCATGTTCAACAAAAGAATAAAAGAGATGAGCGTGCCGATGGTCGTTTCATACTGCACCACGCGAATTGCTCCATACCATACGAGCAAGCCTAATGCGCTTGCCAGCACTACTTCCACAAGCGGAAAGAAAATCGAGAAATACCAAATCGAGTCAATGTTTGCGCGTTTGTGTTCCTCGTTGATGTGCCTGAATTTTTCCATCTCCTTTTCTTCGGCAGTGAAAATCTGAATCACGCGCATCCCGGTGATATGCTCTTGCAAAAACGCATTCATGCGCGCCACCTGATTGCGCACATCCTGAAAAGAAGATTTTATTTTTTCTTTGAAAACATAAGTAGCATACAATAGAATTGGAAACGTAGAAAGGCTCACGAGCGTGAGCCGCCAGTCCACATAAAACATCACGCCCATGATGGTGAGGATGGTGAGCAAATCAGCGATGATAGTGATGATGCCTTCGGAAAAAATATCGTTGATGGTTTCAACATCATTGATGGTGCGTGTCGTTACTGTGCCGATGGGTGTTTTGTCAAAGAATTGCAACTTGAAACTGATAATATGACTGAACACGCGCACCCGCAAATTTTTGATTACCGATTGTCCGAGCCAGCTTGTGAGGTAGCTGAAATAATAACGCGCGATGCTTTCAACGAAAAGCTGTGCGACCAAAAAGATGCTCATCCACAGCAGACCACTGTAATTGTAATTCAGAATATAATCATCCACTGTGAGTTGAATGAGCCAGGGACGCACGGGTGCAAGCACGGCAAGGAACAGCGCAAACGCGGTGGCGATATAAAATTGTTTTTTGAAAGGCGCAGCCAGCCGCAGAATTTTTTTCAGCAACGCCCAGTCGAAAAAATTGCCTTTGATATCAGAATTAGGAATCGCGAAGCCGTCCATGAGTGTTCAAAAATAGCACCAAACAAGTAGGTAGTTTTTGTCATCGCGGGCTCGTTCCGCGATCTCCTGCAAGAGTTGCTATATTTTATTGGGGATGCCGGAAGAAGTACGGCATGACAGCTAAATCAGAGATACGGATACTTCACCTCCGTCAAACTCAGCCCGCAACCAGGCACAGCAAGTAGATAGATGAATTTTTCTTTCCGCTTCATTACCATTTGAAATTCAGCGAGCGTCATTTTATCCGTGCCAATCATCAGCATTGCGCCTACGGTAAGGCGCACCATGCCGCGCAGAAAATGGTCGGCTATGATGGTGTAGCGATATTGATTGTCATGCAGTTTTTCCCATTCGGAGAAATAGATATTGCAGAGCGAAGTTTTTTCATGCGTGTCGGTTTTGCTCAGCGGCTTGAAGTCTTTGAATGTTTTTAGCAGAGCAGCAGCTTCCTCCATTTTATGCAAAACGGGTTTCCCATAAGGGAAATAAAAACTGGAATCATGCAGAAACGGGTCTTTTTTCAGATGCAGAAGATATTCATACGTGCGTGAAGTCGCATCTTGCCTGCTGCGCGCATCATCTGCAACGGGAATAATTCTTTTCACTACAATATCATCGGGCAGCAGACGATTTGCTTTGTAGAGAAATTCTTTATGAGCCTGATTATCCGAATCGAAATGCAGGAAAAATTGCTTTGCGTGAACACCAGCATCCGTTCTTCCGCATCCGGTTGATTTTATTTCCTGTGAAAAAAGCTGCGCCAGCACAGTATTAATTTCTGCCTGAATGGTTTTTGTGCGCGGTTGCAACTGCCAGCCTTTGTAGCGTGTGCCAACGTAGGATATTTCGAGGAAGTAGCGCATTGCAGGTGTTGGGTGATGTTTAATAGATGATTTGCATTTCTCGACACGCAACACTCAACCCTCAACTCGCTCATAAATCACCGCAGCCCCTTGCCCAACGCCAATGCACATGGTGGCGAGTCCGTATTTCACTTCCGGTCTGTGTTTCATTTCGTGGAGGAGTGTTGCGGAAATTCTTGCGCCAGAAGAACCAAGCGGATGCCCAAGCGCGATTGCTCCGCCATTCACATTCACGATTTCGGGATTCAATCCTAAATCACGGATGCAGGCGATGGATTGTGAGGCGAAGGCTTCGTTCAATTCCACCAAGCCGATGTTTTGAATTTTCAACCCTGCACGTTGCAATGCTTTTTGAGTTGCAGGCACGGGACCGATTCCCATTTTGGAAGGATGCACCCCAGCTACCGCCATGGATTTTATTTTCGCAAGCGGTTTCAGTCCATGCTTTTTCACAAAATTTTCCGAGACAACCAATAATGCGGATGCGCCATCATTGATGCCGGACGAATTTCCCGCAGTCACGCTTCCTTCTTTTTTAAATGCAGATGGCAGTTGTCCGAGTTTTTCAACTGAGGACAAGCGCGGATGCTCGTCTTTTGTAACTACAATCGCTTCACCTTTTTTTTGCTGAATCACCACCGGAACAATTTCATCCTGAAATTTTCCTGCCTCAAATGCTTTCTGATATTTCATTTGAGAATTATGTGCGAATTCGTCTTGCTCTGCTCTTGAGATTTTCCATTGTTCGGCAACATTCTCAGCCGTTTCACCCATCGAAAAGGGATGATACAACTCCGCTAATTTTTTATTCACGAAACGCCAGCCCATCGTGGTGTCATAGACTTCAGCAGTTCTGCCGAACGCCTCACTCGCCTTTGCCATCACAAAAGGCGCGCGGCTCATGCTTTCCACTCCGCCTGCGATGTAAGCGTTTCCTTCACCAAGCATGATTGCACGGCTTGCATCCATCACCGCCTGCAAGCCGGAAGCGCACAAGCGATTTACGGTAACTCCGCCTGTTTCAATCGGCAAGCCTGCAAGGAGCAACGCCATACGCGCCACATTACGGTTGTCTTCGCCCGATTGATTCGCTGCGCCAAACAGCACATCTTCAATTTCTTTCGTGTCAAGCCATTTATTTCGCTCAACTAATCCTTTGATTACAATCGCAGCAAGGTCATCCGGGCGCACACCGCTCAACGCGCCTCCGTATTTTCCGATGGGCGTTCGTACTGCATCAATTACGTAAGCATTGGTCATAGCGATTTATTTAATTTTGGCGCTCACAAAAGTAAATGGAATGATTCAGAGAATTCAGACGGTGTGGTGGTTAACAGCGGCTATTCTTATAGGCATTTTGATTTTGATTCCCGTTTTTGGATACCAGAATGCTGAAAATGTTACATCTTTTTATGCCTCTGGCTTCAACCCTTTAAGAGTAGCTCTTTACCTAATTATTTTTTGGAGTATTGTAAATATTTTTCTATTCAAAAGACGAAACCTACAACTTACAATTGCTTACTGGCAAATCCTTCCACTTTATCCTATTGTACTCTTGATGATATTTTTGGCATTCGAAGGTAACGAAGAGAATACGACTTTAAAGTTGTTGCCTTGGACATTTCTTTGGATTTCCTTCTTCTCTCTATCATTGATTTTTCAAATCCTTGCCATCCGCGCAGTGAAAAAAGATGAAGCCTTAATTAAATCAATGGACAGACTGAGGTAGGCTTAATCGCGGTGCTCTCTCTGTATCTCAAACTTCTTCCCTTCTATCGCCAACTCCGTATTCGGAAAAAACGCTTTGGTTTCACTCAGCAATTCATCCAGGGTTTTGTAACGTGCTGAGAAGTGCCCAATGAGCAGTTTTTGCACGTTTGCTTTTTGCGCAATCAATGCCGCCTGCTTTGTAGTGCAATGAAACGTTTCCTGCGCGCGCGCCTCGTGCGATTGGTCAAACGTGGCTTCATGATAGAGCAAATCCACGCCTGCGATATACGGAATAATGGATTCCTGATAGAGCGTATCCGTGCAATATGCATACGAACGTGGATGATGTGCTTTTTGCGTCAGGTCAGCATTTTTTATTACGCTGCCATCTGCCAGCACAAGGTCTTGTCCTTTCTTGATTTGCTGGATTTGCGGAATGGAGAGATTGTATTGCGCAATTGCTTCTGCCTTGATATTCTTTTGTGTGGAAGGTTTTTCGCGAAACACAAATCCTGCGCACGGAATGCGGTGCATTAACTGAAGTGTCTCCACCTGCATGAAATCATTTTCATAGAGCAACGCACCATTTTTGGGATTGAAAAATTCAAACCGCAGCGGATACCGCAAATGCGTGTCGGAATATTTCAATTGCACGTTGATGATTTCATCCAAGCCTTTCGGACAAAAAATCGTGAGCGGCTTTTCGCGATGATTGAGATGATACGATGTGATGAGTCCGATTAATCCGAAAAAATGGTCGCCATGCAGGTGACTGATGAAAATATCGTCAATTTTTCCGTGCTTGATTTTGTATTTCTCCAGCCTGATTTGTGCGCCTTCTCCGCAATCAATCAGAAAAAGATGGTCGTGAACATGCAGAACCTGTGAAGTAGGATGTCGTCCGTGAGCGGGGAGCGCAGAGTTGCTTCCAAGAATTGTTACCTCAAATGCCATTCACCACACATTGCCCCTTACGCGCCCTGCGCTTCCGTGGAGATAAAATCAGCGCCTTCCGCAACACTTGGAAAAATATTGAGGATGGTATCCAACTGCGAAATCTTGATGAGCTTGGACACGTAGTCATTCAGATTGACAATAGCGAAAGTACCTTCCGCGTTCTTGCAGAGACGGTTGCCAATGAGAATCGCGCTCAAGCCTGAAGAGTCAATGAACGTGACATCCGCCAAATCAAGAATGACGTTTTTGGCTCCGCCTGCATTCAGAATCACCAATTCTGATTTCAGCTTGGGCGCATTAAGCGTATTCAATTTTTCGTCTTCTAATTTGAAGACCGTGTATTTGTCCTTTTTATCTACTGAGAATTTCATAGTGAAAGTGATTTCTGTTTATTGCGTTAAAACTAATACAAATTGATGGCGATTGTAAAAGGGCTGTCACATTTCTTATCCACAACAGCATCTTTTGAATTATTTCTGCGTACAGTGTTGTTATACGGATTGTGTGGTCAAGGTTTCGCGGAGGTAGAACTTTTTGTTTTGTTTGAAGTTTTCCTAAATTGCTAACGTCACTGAACTTGATATTTTATCTGCAACACAATATGGAATCAAAATTTTCCCCCCGAGTAAAGGAAGTCATCTCCTATAGCAGGGAAGAGGCGCTCCGGTTAGGTCATGATTTTATTGGCATTGAACATCTGTTATTGGGCTTGATTCGCGAGGGCGAAGGGCTTGCGCTGAAAGTGATGAAATCACTGGAGGTGGATGTGGTGATGCTGCGCAAAACCGTGGAAGACGCCATTCGAGACAAAGTCACGAAGAATACTTACAACATCGGCAGCCTGCCGCTTACGAAGCAAGCGGAAAAAGTGCTGAAGATAACAGTACTCGAAGCGAAAGTGCTGAAAAGCGAAGTGATTGGCACGGAGCATCTCATGCTGTCCATTTTGAAAAACAAAACGAATGTTGCAACGCAACTGTTGAAACAGTTTGATATTGATTACGATATTTTTAAAGCAGAATTAGACTACGTGAAACATAACATTACAAACGAACTCCCCAACGAGCCTGGCGAAGACGAGCCTTTTGAAGAAGAAGAAAGAGGACGAGGCTCCTTTAGCGCAGCCAAAAAACAAGGAGCGACAAAGTCAAAGACTCCGGTGCTCGACAACTTCGGTCGCGACATCACCAAACTTGCCGAAGAAGGCAACTTAGATCCGATTGTAGGTCGTGAAAATGAAATTGAGCGCGTGTCGCAAATCCTCAGCCGCAGAAAAAAGAACAACCCGATTCTCATTGGTGAACCGGGCGTTGGTAAAACTGCCATCGTGGAAGGTCTTGCATTGCGCATTGTAAAAAGGCATGTGAGCCGTGTGCTTTTCGATAAAAGAATCGTGATGCTTGATTTGGCAGCGTTGGTTGCCGGAACAAAATATCGCGGTCAGTTTGAAGAGCGCATGAAAGCAATCATGAATGAATTGGAGAAGAACCGTGATGTGATTCTTTTCATTGATGAAATTCATACGATAGTGGGAGCAGGCGGAGCAACAGGCTCGCTGGATGCCTCAAACATTTTTAAACCCGCGCTTGCGCGTGGCGAGTTGCAATGCATTGGCGCATCTACTTTAGATGAATATCGTCAATACATTGAAAAAGATGGAGCGCTCGACAGGAGATTCCAAAAAGTATTGGTTGACCCGCCATCACCGGAAGAAACGATTACGATTTTGGGACGAATCAAGCAGAAATACGAAGAGTTTCATAATGTAGAATATACAACGGAAGCAATCAGCGACTGCGTGAAATTAAGCACACGCTACATCACTGACCGCTTTTTGCCCGATAAAGCGATTGATGTGATGGACGAGGTAGGAGCGCGTGTTCACCTGAAAAACATTCACGTTCCGCAAGACATCATCGAATTGGAAAAGAAAATAGAAGATGTGAAAGTGGAGAAGAATCAGGTTGTGAAAAGCCAGAAATATGAAGAAGCTGCGCGTCTGAGAGATTCCGAGAAAAAATTGCTTGAGCAATTGGAAAAGGCAAAGAATGATTGGGAAGAGGAATCAAAGAACAAGCGCTATCCTGTTAATTCTGATGATATTGCAGAAGTAGTAGCGATGATGACCGGCATTCCTGTGAAACGCGTTGGGCAAAGCGAAAGCAACAAACTGCTCAACATGAAGCAGGATTTGATTAAAGCAGTTGTTGGTCAGGATGATGCAATTGAAAAAATCACGAAAGCGATTCAGCGGAATAGAGTTGGATTGAAAGACCCGAAGAAACCAATCGGCACATTTATTTTCCTCGGTCCTACGGGCGTTGGTAAAACGGAATTGGCAAGAGCATTAGCCCGCTACCTGTTCGACACGGAAGATGCGCTCATCCGCATTGACATGAGTGAATACATGGAGAAATTTTCCGTGAGCAGGTTGGTGGGCGCGCCTCCCGGATACGTTGGTTATGAAGAAGGCGGACAGCTTACCGAAAAGGTGCGCAGAAAACCGTATTCAGTGGTGCTGCTTGATGAAATTGAAAAAGCGCATCCTGATGTTTACAATATCTTATTACAGGTGTTGGACGATGGCATCTTGACAGATGGTTTGGGTAGAAAAGTGGATTTCAAGAACACGATGATTATCATGACATCCAACATCGGCTCGCGCCAGTTGGCTGAGTTTGGTAAAGGAATCGGCTTTGCAACCGCAGCTAAAGAAAACGATGACCAGTATGAAAAGTCTGTGATTGAAAAGGCGCTCAAGAGAACTTTCTCTCCTGAATTCCTGAACAGAATTGACGATGTGATGCTCTTCAATTCCTTGAAGAAAGATGACATCCACAAGATTATTGACATCGTGCTGAAGAATGTGTATGCTCGTCTTGAAGCCTTGGGTTACAAGGTGAACCTGACAAAAGCTGCAAAGGATTTCTTGGTAGATAAAGGATACGACCCGAATTATGGAGCGCGTCCTTTACACAGAGCAATCCAAAAATATGTGGAAGACCCGCTTGCCGAAGAAATCCTGAACACAAAACCAAAAGAAGGCGATGTGTATCATGTGGATTATGACAAGAAGGAATCCAAACTGAAAATCTCGCTGAAGTCGGGGAAGAAGACTGAAGAAAAATCAGATGCGGCTTCTAAGGCGTAGGGTTGGTATTTTTCAATTAGGTCCAATTGTAGTTCTGTAAATAATTCCAATTGTGGGACAAATTATCCCACAATTGGAATTTTGTTTTTAGGGCATTTACGGAACGGGAGATACAATTTCTATCCACCTTATAAAATGAAAAGTGAAATTGGCTAATCTTCTATTTCACCGCCAACTGTTGTTGCAAAAAACTATTTCTTCTTCGAGTCCTTTATATTGATTGAATAGTTTTAGAGTTTACTGTTTCTCTCAGCTTTTTTAGAAAGGTTCAGGTTGGAGTTGCCTGAAGCATGGCATACAATTGCCCCGCCATTTATGGTGGGGATAAATGTGAACCACACACAGTCTCTCTGGCGGATTTAGCCCTGCGTGGCTGGGTGGATTTAGGGAAGAAATTTTGTGCATTTTTTTTATTCTAAGGTTTGTGGTTGTTCTTTCTTGCCTTGATGCAAGAAAGAACCAAAGAAAATCAAGCCCGAAAGAACCACTCCGCGCTTTCGGGCGAGCCAGCGCATCTGAGCGGTGTCGGGAATTTTTGAGCGGGGGATTAGTACGATGAGAGGGTTTAGGTTTTTCTACCAAATTGTTGTCCCTACGGGACTTTTTTCTATCAGCGTTGAATGTTAACAACATTATTCGTTCTCATAGGGAATAGGGCCTACATTATATATTGAATTTATTAACTAAACCATTAGTATAATGCCAACACTACTTTTTACTCAAAGAATTTTCAAGGATAGGAAAGTATTTCTTAGTGAATTAGAACGCGAATCGGATATAAGAATAGCCGATACTGATACAGCAGATATTGCTGCTGATCAGGTAGTAAACAGATTAAAAACCAGATCACCGAAGTTAGATTTTGAAGTGGAATCTATAGAAATTAATCCAGAGGTAAATTGGGTTCTGCTTAGATTCACAATTAGTGTGAAGCCCCAAATAGATGGAGAAAAACTTCAGAATAAATTAGACGAATGGATGAAATTATTTTTTTCAAAGGTTCGTCCTTTTGATTTTGGTCGTCCAATAGATAATTAATAACCAAACTAAGTCAAGCGCTACTAAAGATACCGATGCAGAAACGAGGTGCGTACGCGCCAAATACAAGCTGTAAGTTCTAAGCTTTAAGTTTTAAGTGAACAGCCGTTTTACATTCGACTTAAAACTTATGACTTAAGGCTTCTCCTTAAACTGGAAATTTTCTACGAAGGAAGTATTGAAGTTGCCCGCTTTGAAATCTTCATTGCGCATGAGAGCGATTTGAAAAGGAATGGTTGTTTTTATGCCTTCGACAATGAATTCGTTTAGCGCTCTGTCCATTTTTGCGATAACGGCATCGCGTGTTTTGGCGCGGCAGATGACTTTTGCAAGCAGCGAGTCATAATAGGGCGAAACGGTGTAGCCGGCATATACGTGGGTGTCCACGCGCACGCCATGTCCCTTTGGCGTGTGGAAGGAAGTGATTTTGCCGGGGCAGGGAGAAAAATTATTGTAAGGGTCTTCGGCATTGATGCGGCATTCCATCGCGTGAATCATCGGGAAATACGATTTGCCGATAATTTTTACGCCTGCTGCAATTTTGATTTGCTCTTTGACGAGGTCATGGTCAATCACTTCTTCGGTAACGGGATGCTCCACCTGGATGCGCGTATTCATCTCCATGAAGTAGAAATTCTTGTACTTATCTACAAGAAACTCGATAGTGCCGAGGCTTTCATAATTGATTGCCTTGCCCGCAGCGATGGCGGCATCACCCATTTTTTTGCGAAGCTTTTCATCCATGAAAGGCGAAGGACATTCCTCTACGAGCTTCTGCATTCTGCGCTGGATGGAGCAATCGCGCTCGGACATGTGAATGACATTGCCGTATTGGTCGCCTGCAATCTGGAATTCAATATGGCGAGGCTCTTCTAAAAATTTTTCCATGTAAACGCCTGCGTTGGCAAAGGCAGCCTTTGCTTCCGCCTGCGCCATCTCGAATGCTTTCTCAAAATCTTTTTCATCGCGCACGAGGCGGATTCCTTTGCCGCCACCGCCTGCAGTTGCCTTGATAAGCACAGGATACCCGATTTTCTTCGCGGCTTTTTTTGCGTTGGCAATATTTGTAATTAGTCCTTCAGAGCCGGGGATGACAGGCACCCCGGCATCTTTCATCGTTTGCTTCGCGGTGATTTTATCGCCCATCTTCCGAATCATCGTGGAGTTGGGACCAATAAATTTTATTCCATACTCTTCACAGATTTCAGCAAAGGCAGGGCTTTCTGCATGAAAGCCGTAGCCTGGATGAATGGCATCGGCATTCGTGATTTCCGCTACCGCCATGATTGTGGGAATCTTCAAATAAGAATCCACGCTTTTTGGCGCACCAATGCAAACGGCTTCATCTGCAAAGCGCACGTGCAGGCTTTCCTTATCAGCAGTGGAATAGACGGCAACCGTTTTGATGCCCATTTCCTTGCAGGTGCGAATGACGCGAAGGGCAATTTCACCACGGTTGGCTATGAGAATTTTCTTAAACATTCTTTTTTATCTCTTACTGTTTGCAGTTTACTGTCTTCCGTTTTCAGTTGAGCAACTTAAACGGTAAACAGAAAACTGTAAACTATTTATGCCGGTTCAATGAGGAATAATGGTTGCTCGTATTCTACAGGAGATGCATCTTCTGCCACGACTTTCACCACTTTTCCATCAAACTCCGATTCAATTTCGTTGAAGAGTTTCATGGCTTCAATGACGCAGATGTGGTCGCCTTTGCGAATGATGTCGCCCACTTTTACAAACGGTTCCTTATCAGGAGAGGGCGAGCGGTAAAATGTTCCTACCATTGGGGACTTAATCGTGATATACTTCCCGTTATCTATTGTTTTTTCTTTTTTGGCAGGAGCGGGTAAATCTAAAAATTCAGCAGAGCCACCATTTTCGGCAACAGCAGTTTGAGCCTGAGCATACGCAGCCGCAGCGGAACGCAATGGTTGCTGCACCACCACCGGGTTCACAGCTTTCTTGAGCGTGATTTTAAATTTATCCTGCTCGATAGAAAGCTCAGACAATTCTGACTTGCCTACTATCTTGATGAGTTCCTGAATTTGCTTGAAATCCATGTTTGACAGTTTACAGTTTTGAGTTTACAGTTTTGGTTTGTCATGCGCCATCCTTCGACTACGCTCAGGATGACCCGCTCACAAATCACTTTACACGCTCCACGTAGCTACCGGAGCGGGTATCAATTTTTATTTTCTCCCCGATGTTTACGAAAAGCGGAACAAACACATCTGCGCCTGTTTCTACTTTTGCCACCTTCGTTACGTTATTGGCGGTGTCGCCTCGCACGCCCGGCTCGGTGTAAGTTACTTCTAAAATAATGAATGAAGGTAATTCAACTAAAATAGGTCTGTCGGCTTCTGCATCGAATAAGATATCCGCTTCTTGTCCCTCCTTCAGCAATGCCGGACTGGTAACCATGTTTGCATTCACGGTTATCTGGTCGAACGTAGTTTGGTCCATAAACGTGTAGCCGGAATCATCTTTGTAAAGAAACTGAAACAGCCTTCTTTCTACACGCACATCTTCCACTTTGTCGCCTGCGCTAAAAGTTACTTCGAGCACCTTGCCGGTAGAAAGGTTTTTTAAACGTGTTCGCACAATCGGACGCCTCTGCTGCATCTTCACGTGCTGGAAGTCTATAATCTGCCAGATGTCGTTGTTGTGCATGATGCACATTCCTGTTTTAAATTCTGCGGTTGTTATCATGTTAATTCGATGATTTGATAATTCGATAATTTGAAGAGGTTTTCTGCAAGTTCTGAATTAATTCGTAATTCCAAATTTGTAATTCGTAATTGGTCAGTATGCCCACGTTAAATACATCGCGCCCCAAGTGAATCCTCCTCCTACAGCCGCCAGCAAAAGGTTGTCACCCTTTTTCAATTGGCTCTCATAATCCCACAGGCACAAAGGTAATGTTGCTGCGGTGGTGTTGCCATATTTGTGAATATTCATCATCACCTTTTCAGCCGGAATGTCGAGTCGTTCTCTTGTTGCCTCAATAATTCTTTTATTTGCCTGATGCGGAACGAGCCATGTAATATCCTCTGGCTTCAGGTTGTTTCGCTTCATCAGTTTTTCGGAGATGGCAGCCATATTCACCACGGCAAATTTGAATACGCTTTGTCCTTCCTGATAAACGAAATGCTCTTTTGCATCAACCGTTTCATGTGAGGCAGGTTTCACAGAGCCACCCGCTTTGATATGCAGATGCTTACATCCGGAACCATCGGAGCGCAATTCAAAATCCACGATTCCATATTTAGGCGAAGGCTCAAGCAAAACGGCTCCTGCCCCATCGCCAAAAATTACGCACGTTTCGCGGTCTTCGTAATTTACGATGGACGACATTTTATCCGCGCCCACCACAATCACTTTTTTATAAACTCCTGTTTTGATAAACTGCGCGCCTGTTGCCAGTGCATAGAGAAATCCAGAACAAGCAGCATTGATGTCGTAGCTGAATGCATTTTTAATTCCCACCTTATCACACACTAAGTTTGCTGTGGACGGAAACGGGAAGTCGGGAGTTACGGTGGCGCAGATGAGCAGGTCAATTTCATCGGGTGATGTGCCGCTGTTTTCTAATAAACCTTTCACGGCTTGTTCCGCCAGAAATGAAGTGCCGAGTCCTTTTCCCTTTAAAATATGCCGCTCTTTGATACCTGTGCGCGTAGTAATCCACTCGTCATTTGTATCAACAAGTTTTTCCAAATCATGATTGGAAAGCACCTCATCGGGTACGTAGCCATGCACTGCGGAGATGGCAGCGTGAATCTGGCTCATGCGCTTTTGAAAATAATGAAAGGATTAAGAAGCGACTTTCGCTTCTACTACCAGCTTGCCGTTGTAGTACATGTTGCCATCAACATAATAAGCCCTGTGCCTCATGTGAGGAGCGCCTGTTACGGAGCAGATATCAACGGTTGGAATAGCAGATTTGTAGTTTGCCCTTCTGGTGCGGGTTCTTTGCTTCGAATGGCGTTGTTTAGGATTTGGCATGACGTTACTTTTTTACTTTCAGTTTTAATAATGCCGCCCAGCGCGGGTCGGGTTCTTTATTCTTTTTTTCTGTTTTGCCTTCTAAAATCTTTAACACTTTTTCGTTGCATCCCGGAGAACCGTCAGCCTTTGGCGGACAAATCTTCTGTAACGGGAGGCTCAGGTTCACCAACTCATAAATCAACTGGCTGACATCCACAAAAATGTCGTTGTGCGAGATGTAGATGATGTCTTCATCTTCCTCCTGCCGCTTCTTTGCCTCGTCATCAAACTTCACATACACGCGGTGCTCATCTATAATCTCCTGATCAAATTTCTCCGCGCAACGGTCGCATTCAACCTGCACTGTGCCGCCAATCGAAAAATCAAGAACGAAAAAACTCTCTTTCTTATCAAAAAGCACGTCCACATGCACATCACTTTTGCCAATCTCCGCACCTTCGAAGCTCTTAAAAAACTCTTCGCCAGCCTCAAACCGGAAGTTATGAAGCCCAAGTTTCAACCCAGTAAAAGGGATGCGATATTGCTTTAGAATATCCAAAGAACCGTGCTTTTTCAAAAAAGAGTGGGCAAAGATAAAGAAATTTCGTGGTTTTCTGCCTGTTCCGGCTGATTTTTTAACCCTTTAGATGAACTCTGCGCTTTGCCGAAGGATGCCTTCTCTATTTAGCAGGTGCAACTAGAATCAAAAATCCCTGCTCTAAGAAATAAACACGGAAGTATTAAACCAAGCTTCCAGTTCAGTTTTATATTTTAGCATCCCTATTATTTTAAAACCCAAAACCAAATCAGCATGAAACGCATTTTTTCATTCATCGTTGCAACCTGCGCATTGCAATTTTTTGCATTTGCACAATGTCCTAATCCGAATATTACCGCAGTGGGATTTCATCCCCCGGCTGACCAGCTTACACCTATTGAGCGTGGAGTAGCTTATAGCGAAGATGTGCAGATCAACATTCCTGCAAGTTTTGATACTGTAGTTTTTGGAAACACGCTGACGGTAACCATCAACACTGTGCAAATTGACAACCTCACCGGCACACCTACTGGTATTACATATACCTGCACACCCTCGAACTGCACCTTTAATGGAGGACAGGCAGGATGCATTAATTTTTCAGGCATCACCAACGATCCTGCCGGGCAATATCCGCTGGATGTCACAGTTACGGCACAGGTAACTATTCCTCTTCTTGGACAACAAACGCAAACCACTACGCTTGCTGCCTTAGGATTTACCTATTATCTCACAGTGATTGAGGCTGGCGCACTTTCGGTAACTGCCGGGGCAAGCCCTGCCGGCATTTGCCCGGGTGAATCATCCACGCTGTCAGCAGTTTCCACCAATGCCACAGGCAGTGAAACGTATGTTTGGTCAAACGGAGCGGGGACAGGCAGTTCAGTATCGGTTTCTCCCACTTCCACCACCACTTACACGGTGACGGTGACTGACGGTGGAACTACCGCTGTTGCTAACACCATGGTAACGGTGAATCCCGCACCCACGGCTGCTATTTCTCCTTCCATTGTTACCATTTGCACAGGGGCCAGCACTACGGTGACAGCAAGCGGAGGCGGCACCTACGAATGGAGTACAGGCGCAACTACTGCTGCTCTCACAGTATCACCGACTTCCACCACGTTTTATACTGTAACCGTAACAAATAATGGATGCACGGCTACTGCTACGGACACGGTGGAAGTGAATCCCACACCTGCGCCTGTTGCTGATTTTGACACTGCGCAAACAGATGCTACGGTGATATTTACCAATAACTCCACCAATGCCACAGGTTATTCATGGGATTTTGGTGACGGTTCTTCCGGCACTGACCCTAACCCAACGCGCACTTACACTGCAAACGGAACATTTACTGTAACGCTCACCGCTACGAATAGCTGCGGCAGCGACACCTATAGTGAAGATGTAACGATTGTAGGAGTGTTCATCGGCTCTGTGAAAAATGACTTGCAGTTTTCGGTGTATCCCAATCCGAGCGAAGGCGTGTTCACGATTCTGTTTTCAGATAATTCAGGAAAATCGAGTACTGTGAAAATTTATGACCTGAGCTGCAAAAATGTGTTTGAAGAAACATTGAGCGGCACTGTTCAAAAACAACTTGATTTAAGTGCGTTGCCAAAGGGCATTTACACGCTGCACCTCAACTCTGAAAAGAGCAATGGTGTGCAGAAGCTTGTGATTCGCTGATTGCTGTTTTAGAAATAAAAATTACTGCCCTCATTTCAAGCATGAAATGAGGGCAGTCGTTTTTTATACCTTTTCTTTTTTTGAGATTTCTTATTTTGGATGCCGCGTTGCTTCACGCAATAAAACCTTTTGACATGAAAAGAATTATTCCCTTTCTCCTTCTGCTTGCCTTTGGAAGGCAGGCTTTTTCTCAATGCACACCCGACAACACGCTGCAATTAGTGGGCTTGTACCCTCCGGATTCGCTGCTTCCTTGCGTGGAAGAGGGCGAATATTTTGATGAAGTAATTCAGTTTAAAAATTTTTCTGTCATCTCAGGCGCTTCAATCGGTATTCCGGGAAATTTTACTGTGAATTGGGTGCGCATTGATTCTGTGCGCAATCTTCCACAAGGATTAACCTACACTTGCAATGACCCGAATTGCACTTACACAACCGGAGAAGTGGGTTGTGTGAATATTACCGGCACTACGAATGCGCCTGCCGGTGATTATTATCTCGGCTTTTATGCAACGGTAGAGGTAGATTTAGGCGGCACCCCCTTTCAGGTGCAGGCAGATTCACAGTTGCTCGCTTCAAACGGACTTGGGTATAAACTCACCGTGATTGGTCAGGGCGATACTTGCCCAAATGACCTTTACATTCCGCCTGTATGTTTCCCTGACCCGAATCTGATAGAGGTAGGACTCTATCCTCCTGATACCCTGCTTGATTGCGTGGAAAGCGGAACTTACTTTGACGAAATCATTCAGTTTAAAAATTTTGATACCATACCGGGCAGCGCGATTGGTTTTCCCGGGTTCAATTTGGTGATTGTTTCGGTGCAACTTGATTCGATTACAAATACGCCAGATGGATTAACCTATACCTGCTACAATCCTGATTGTTTTTTTCTGGGCGCTGAAACGGGCTGCATCAGAATCAGCGGTTATACTACAGATAATCCGGGCGTTTACAACTTAGGGTTTTATGCAACCGTGATTGTGCAGGGGTTTGCTAACCCTATTCAGGCAGATTCTGCTCTCCTTGCCAATGCAGGTTTGGGTTATCGTTTAACGGTGATTTCTGCGGGCACGCAATGCCCTAACACATTCGTTGCCGGAGCATTGAGCGTGAATGCAAACAGTCCGCCATTTGCTTGCAGCGGTGACACTCTTCCACTTTCTGCTTCGATTAATGGAGGCGTTGCACCTTATACATTTGTCTGGAGTCCGGGTAGCAATTTGTCCAATCCTGCATTGCCCAATCCGCTACTTTATCCCGGCAATCCGGGAACCTATTCCGTAACAGTGACTGATGACAACGGAGCAACTGCTACCGATGCTTTGAATATTCAATATTCATCCGCGCCAACCGTTGCTGTTTCAGATGATGTTACGATTTGTTCTGGGGCATCCACACAAATTTCAGTAGTGGGAGGAATAAGCTATCAGTGGACTCCTGCAACCGGATTGAATGCAACAAACATTGACAATCCAACCGCATCGCCAGCATCAACTACAACTTACACCGTTGAAGCTTCAAACGGAAGTTGTTCCGGTATCGCCTCCGTTACGGTAACGGTGGATAACAGCCCGCCCGCAGCAGGTTTCAACACGATTCCAAACAATTTTACAGTCGCGTTTGTAAATACTACCACCAACGGCACAAGCTACTCGTGGGATTTTGGCGATGGCGGCAGTTCAACCGATCAAAGCCCTGTGCATCAGTACCTGCAGCAAACTATCTATGAAGTAACCTTGATTGCCACAAACGCCTGCGGATTATCAGACACCTTTACCAACTCCCTTGATTTGAGTGTGGGCATTGCAGCGTTAAGTGGTGAAAATGCGTTCTCCGTTTATCCGAATCCCGGAAATGGTATTTATCGAATCAAAGCAAAGCAAACGGTTGTTGAGGAAATGATTGTTGAAGTAGTCACGCTGCATGGCGAGCAGGTTTTCAGACAACTCGTTTCAAAAACGAATGAAATATTTTCTCTCGACTTATCAAGTCAGGCAAAGGGAATTTATTTCCTGAAAATCACACAGAAAAATAGTTCAGCTATTAGAAAATTAGTGATTCAGTAGTCTTCACAGAAATCATAAAAAAAGGCGACCCAACTGGTCGCCTTTTTTTTTACAAATCAAATCCAATATCTTTTCTGCAATACATCCCTTCAAAAGAAATCTTGTCAATGCTTGCATAGGAGACTTTCACTGCTTCTTTAAAATCTTTTCCAAACGAAGAAACAGCCAGTACGCGTCCACCACTCGTTACCGTTTCATTGTTTTCTGTTTTCGTTCCTGCATGAAACACCATGCTTTCTTTCACTGCATCTGTGCCCGATATTTTTTTTCCTTTCTCAAAGCTGCCGGGATAGCCGCCTGATGCAACAACTACCGTCACACATGCCCGCGCATCAATTTCAAGCGTTACATCTTTTAAATTTTCATTCCCCACCGCTTCAAACAAATCCACCAAATCATTTTTTATTCTTGGTATCACCACTTCCGTTTCGGGGTCACCCATGCGCGTGTTGTATTCGATTACAAATGGTTCACCCTGCACGTTCATCAATCCGAAATAGAGAAATCCTTTATAATGAATTCCATCTTTCTGCAACCCGTTCATGGTAGGTTTAATAATAAGGCTTTCCACTTTCTGCATCAGCGCTTCATCCACAAAAGGAACAGGAGACACTGCTCCCATGCCGCCTGTATTCAATCCCGTGTCGCCATCCCCGATGCGCTTGTAATCTTTCGCAGCGGGCAGCAACTTGTAATTTTTTCCATCGGTCAATGCAAACACTGAAAATTCGATGCCTTTCAGAAATTGTTCAATCACCACAGTTTTGCTTGCCGCGCCAAACATACCGCCAATCATTTCATCAAGCGTTGCTTTCGCTTCTTCTTTTGTCGGGGAAATAATCACGCCTTTTCCTGCAGCAAGCCCATCGGCTTTCAGCACAATGGGAGGCTCCATGTTATCTATAAATTGTTTGCCTTCCGATAAATTGCCAGCATTAAATTCTCCATAAGCCGCAGTGGGAATGTTATGGCGCAGCATAAACTTTTTTGAAAATGCTTTGCTGCCTTCCAACTGCGCTCCGGCTTGCACCGGTCCGATTACCGGAATTTTTTTCAGCGCCTCTTTCGCTAAAAAATAATCAGCGATGCCTTTCACCAGCGGGTCTTCGGGACCCACCACCACCATCCCAATGTTGTTGCCCAATACAAATTGTTCAATCTTCGGAAAATCATCGGCAGCGATTGCTACATTTTCCCCGCACAGCGATGTGCCTCCGTTTCCCGGAGCAATGTATAATTTTTCACAACGCTTGCTCTGCGCAAGTTTCCATGCAAACGCATGTTCCCTGCCGCCTGAACCGAGTAGGAGAATCTTCAATTTAGTCATGGTTCAAAAGTACAAAAATGAGGCAGGCTTAACCGAAACCGAGCCGCCACAAATTATTATTTTTACCCCCACTATGCATGATGTTGTGTCGCTCGCTTCTCTGTTTGAAGATTCAATCGTTGCTTTTTCCAACAAGACGGATAAGGAGTTAAAAAACGCCTTTCGCCTATTCCAATCGTTCAATAATCCGCTGTTGCTTAAAATCGGAACGAGCCTTACCAACCTTGCTTTTCAATTGCACCTGCCGATAGAACCAATCGTGAAAGCAACTGCTTACAAACAGTTCTGTGGGGGCGAAACATTGCAGGAATGCGAAGCTGTGATAGAGCATTTAAGTGAAAATAAAATTTTCACCGCGTTGCAATTCAGTGTTGAAACGAAATCATCTGAGGAGGAATTTGATAAGATTACAAACGAACTGCTTCAATCCATAGCGTTTGCATCAAAGCAGGAGCATGTGAAAGTTGTATGTTGCAAGCCGACCGGCATTGCAAGCATCGAACTGCTGGAACGCTTACATGCAAAGAGTGAAGTGAGCAATGCAGAAAATGAAGCATTGGAGCGTGTGCGTCAGCGCATGATTCGGATTTGTGAGGCTGCTGCTACAGCGGATAAAAAATTATTTTTCGATGCTGAAGAAACATGGATTCAGCAGCCACTTGATGATTTGGTAAATGAAATGATGCTGCGCTTCAATAAACAAAAGCCGGTGGTGTATAATACGTTCCAGCTTTATGCGAAACACAGACTTGCAGCGCTTGAACAAACAGTTCAGAAGGCAAAATCGGGCAATTACATTGCCGGAGCGAAGCTTGTGCGCGGTGCATACATGGAGAAAGAGCGTGAACGCGCCCTCAAAGAAAATTATCCTTCGCCCATTCAAAATAATAAAGAGGCAACTGATAAAGTGTATAATGCCGCACTTGAATTTTGTCTGCATCATCTTGATGCAATTGCCGTCAATGCGGCTACACACAATGAGGCAAACTGCCTGCGCCTCATCCATATCATGGAAGAAAAAAGATTGCCGCGCAACCATCCGCATATTTTATTTTCACAACTGTATGGCATGGGTGAACACATCACTTACAATCTTGCAAAAGCGGGCTATAACGCCATGAAGCTGGTTCCTTATGGTCCCGTGCGTGAAGCGATTCCCTACTTAATCCGCAGGGCGCAGGAAAACAGTTCCGTGTCAGGGCAGGTGGGAAAAGAGTTGGTGATGATTGAGAAGGAGATGAAGAGAAGGAGGATTCGGTGATTTGGTAATGTTCTGTCAGCATATTTGCTTACAGCTTTCCCTTTTTTTTCTCAAATCTTTTTTAATACTTTCCCAAGGGATGTTTTTTTCTTCTTTTCTTGCTTCCCCTATCAGAATGTCCAGCACTTCTTCAATATCTTCTTTGCTTTTTGAGAGATACGATAAATCAAACTGGGCTATTTTCTTCCCGCTCTTTTCCTCCGTCATGATAATTACTCCTTTCATCCGTTTGTGTTTGACAATAAAGTTATGATTTTACTCCCGATAGCGTAAAGCGGAAGAATACTTCTTTAGCAGGACAAGTGGCGAGGGAGTTAAAAGTTTTGGGGAAGGAGATAAGACGTTGAAAATTATTTTACAAAAGACCGCAGTTCAATATTATTTACTTCGGAGTTCGTCAAATATTGTAACAATGTTCACGAAGTTTTTAAGTTCATTAATGAAATGGTAAACTTCAGAATACTGTACCGGATTACAGTAGCCAAAACGTCTAAACTTGTTTTCCAATTTTGAATTCAATATCATAGCACGTTCCATCGGTTACACCAAAACCTTCCCCAAAAAACTCGTTTGATTCAGGATTAAACCAAAGACTTTCCATTTTCAAATTTTCACGATCGGGTAAAGCAAAAACATTATTTGCAACAAGTTTTGAAAAAATCAAATCAAGATTCACATTCTTTGCAATAGCTTTTGAAACCATAGAGTCATTAAGCTGGTCGTAGTAATAATAAGGCGCTTCCCATTTTTTATTAAAAGCTAATACGGTGCAGGTGTAATATTCAAAAGATGGACGAACTATCAACCACAATTCAATTTTATTTTTTTGATCGCAAGATTGGTTTGATTTCCTTGCTTATTGATGGAAATAAAGTTGTTGAATCAGCAACTACGCTCCCTACTAAGATTGAATTGTCTTTAACCTGTCCAAACAGCAGTGAAATGGAGGCATTCAAAATGAAAGTAACGATTAACCTTAGCATGATTGAAATACTTACTTCTTGAACAATCTTTTTGAAAGATACAAAAACTCAAACGGCAGGATGAGGTGAAATGAGTTTCCACACTTGTTGAAAGTGCTGAATTGGAAAGGCGCTGGCAATTCACCTAACTTTACGCAATGCAACAATATCTCAATCTAATTCAGGAACTGCTGGATAAAGGCGTCAATAAAGATGACCGCACAGGCACGGGCACTTATAGTCTGTTTGGTCATCAAATGCGGTTCGATTTGCAGAAAGGCTTTCCACTGCTCACTACAAAAAAACTGCATACCAAATCCATCATTCACGAACTGCTGTGGTTTCTGAAAGGCTCCACTAACACAAAATATCTCAAAGAAAATGGTGTATCCATTTGGGATGAGTGGGCAAACCCGAAGGGCGAGTTGGGTCCTGTGTACGGTTATCAATGGCGCTCGTGGCCCACGCCTGACGGCAAGCATATTGACCAAATCAGCAACCTGATTAAAGAAATCAAAACGAATCCCGGCTCACGCAGGCTCATCGTTTCAGCATGGAATGTTGCCGACATTGAAAAGATGGCATTGCCTCCGTGTCACTGCCTGTTCCAGTTCTATGTAGTGAACGGAAAACTTTCCTGCCAGCTTTACCAGCGCAGCGCGGATGTGTTCCTCGGAGTGCCTTTCAACATTGCTTCCTACGCGCTGCTCACGCTGATGGTAGCACATGTAACCAACCTGCTACCCGGTGAATTCATCCTCACGTTTGGCGATATTCACTTGTACAAAAACCATGTGGAGCAAGCGCAGCTTCAACTCATGCGCGACCCTAAGCCTTTGCCAAAGATGCACCTTAGCCCAACGGTGAAATCTATTTTCGATTTCAAGTTTGATGATTTCCATCTGATGAATTACGACCCGCATCCGAGCATCAAAGCGGAGGTTTCTGTATAGTTAGTTTAAAGTTTAAGGTTTGAAGTTGCTTTGCAAATCCTTAAACTTTAAACTTCAATCTTTAAACTTCTAACATGGTTTCTATTCTCGTTGCCGCAAGTGAAAATAATGTGATTGGAAAAGGCAATGCTATTCCCTGGCGGATGCCCGTTGACATGCGCTATTTCAAAAAGCTCACAACGGACAACGTGGTGATTATGGGAAGAAAAACGTATGAGTCTATCGGAAAGCCGCTTGCGAATCGCGCGAATGTGATTGTAACGCGCAAGGAGGATATGCGAGTAGCAGGCGCGTTCGTAGCGCATTCCCTGCGCGATGCGCTGGAGAAAGGAAAAGCATCAGGCAGAAATGTATTTGTGATTGGCGGGGAAGAAATCTATAAGCAGGCGCTGCCTTCTGTTGACCGTGTTTACCTTACGCGCATTCATGCGCACATTGATGGCGATGCGTATTTCCCGGCTTTGAATAAAAGCGAATGGACGTTAATTTCAAGCGAGAGTAATGCGCCCGATGAAAAGAATAAGTTTGCGTGCGACTTTGAAGTTTACCAGCGAATAAATAATTGATTCCCTTCGGGAGAAGCCATAATTTAGGTAGCGCGTCATTCTGAGCGCAGCGAAGAATCTCTGATTTTATAAACACCGAGATGCTTCGTTTCACTCAACATGACGAAACAGCAATATTGCGGTAACTTAACCGTCAAATTTATGACTCAGAAAATCACTTCAACATTCCTCGTAATCATCCTGTTGTTTTCAGCAATGGGCTGCAAGAAATGGCGCGACAATCGCGAAACACTTACTTCAGAAGACCACACGCTTGCAGAAGCATGTTTCAATGACATTTTCAGAAATGTGCTCACCGCCACTTCGCCTGTTGGCGAATTGCTGACGGATAGCTGTTTTACAATCACAAAGAGCGGCAGCACATTTCCGCAAACTATCACGATTGATTTTGGTAGCGCAGGATGCGAGGGCTTGTTCGGTGAAGATATGCAGGGGCGTATCGTTATCGTGTTGAGCGATTCCCTGAATCACACGGGTGCGATAGCCGCTGTCTCGCTTGAAAATTTTTTCAGTAACCTTTACAATGTGCAAGGCTCGCTCAACATTGAGAACACGGGACTGAACACGGAGGGTTTGCCGGAATATCATCTTGAGGTAGAAGAAGGAATCATCACTGCCGAAGAAAATAAAGCAGGAGAAGATTTTTCTATCAGTTGGGTTGGTGAGTATCACCATTCCATGATGATGCGGGACAACCCTTTGTTCCTGCTTGACGACTTGTATCACATCACTGGAAGCGCATCGGGAATCAATCAGGAAGGACGCGCCTTTACTGCAACTATCACGGAGGATTTACAGAAATATTTCAACTGCCGCTGGCCCGGAAGCGGAGTTGCGAATATCGCGCCCGATGACTTGGATGAAAGAGAGTTGTCTTACGGAGAATGTGATGTGAACTCTACCTGCTGTGACAATATCGCATCTGAACTTGTAAAGTGGCCCGACCAAACCGTGCGGATGAAGTAGTCTCTTACTTCGGGTTTTCCTGTTCGTTATTCATCTGAAATCCTAAACGCTTTCCAGTCCTCATCATAGCGTTGCCGCTTATTTGCATCTTGTCGGTCACGCTCAAAACATTTATTTCTTTAAATGGTGGCACAAGCAAATCAAAGTCGAGCGCATAGAGTATTGTTGATTCAATGATGCTTTTGATATGCCCTTCATTCAATTCCATCGTGTCAAGTTCAGTGAATAAAAAACTCAATGGTTTTTCTCCATCAACAAAAAAATGTTTTTCGCGGTTGATGAAAATACGGGCAATCAAATAACCCAAATCATTCGGACGGTTGTATTTGATAGAATCTGCAAGAAAATTATAGACTGTAATCATTCCGAAGTAGCCGCGCAGTTCATCTTCCTGAATGTATTTTGACTGATGAATTTCATGCGCCCGGTCAAATGTGAATACGTTGGTGTGCATGGAAAAATAAAGGATGTCCCCGCCAAACTTCAGCTCTGCTTCAAACTCGCCCAACTCGCGATATTCAATCGTCACACTTGGGTCAATCCTGTTGAAGACTTCTGATAAATGTGCTTGTAATTGCTGGAGTTGTTGCTTGAATTGTGCAAATACTTCGCGTGTAGTGCGGTAAATGCCCTGCTTCGCGCAGGCTTTTGATTGCAGTGCGTCAATAATGAGGCGCTCACCTGATTTTACTTTTGGCATGGAAGTGAATTTACAACGAAGATTAATGATTTTTCTTAAAACACAATTCCGAATTTTAACGCATGATTCGCTTCACTGCTCCGATTCTGAAATTTGATAAAAAAGGCGAGAAAACCAGTTGGACGTATATCGAAATCCCGGAACAACTCGCGCAGCAATTGAAACCCGGCAATAAGCAATCCTTTCGTGTGAAGGGGAAACTGGATAGTTTCTCATTTAAACAAACTGCGCTACTGCCGATGGGCAGTGGTGATTTTATTCTGCCGCTGAATGTGGTATTTCGCAAATCAATCCGCAAAAGACAAGGAGCTCAGGTAGCTGTGATAATGGAGATTGATAATTCTCCTTTGTTGCTCTCGCAAGATTTTATGCAGTGCATGGAAGATGAACCAAACGCATTAGCGCATTTCAAAACGCTTCCCAAATCACATCAGAATTATTTCAGCAAATGGATTGAGAGTGCAAAGACAGAGCCTACCAAAGCGAAGCGTATCGCGCAAGCAGTAAGCGCTTTAGCAAAAAAGTGGGGATTTACGGAAATGGCGAGGGCGGGTCGAGAATAGATGACCCCAAAAGAAGCCACACTAATTTTCACTTGTCAAAATCACGCTCACATCGTTATTATTTAACCAGCTTGATTTGCGAAAAGCCGCAAGCGTTGTTGTTCCGATGAGATAATTAAATGAATCAGATTCATAGCGTTCGCGAATGTTGCTGAAATCTTTCGGCTTGATGCTGTCACGGTTGTTATAGCGCACGTAAACTTCAAGCGGAATATTTTCGGTGAGCGCTGTTCCTTTTTGCTGGTGCAGTTTCTTGTATTCGTATTTGTAATCGTAAGTCAAAGCGGAAATATCTGAAAGCACGGCAGAGCCTGTGGGGTTGCCGCCTGCGCCTTTGCCGATGAACACCTGGTTTTCAGAGAATGCGCTTTCTACCACAACGCCATTATATTCTTCATCAATGCTTGTGAGTCGGCTATTGCTGTTTACAAATTTGGGAAGAACGAAAGCAGACACTCCATTCTTTTCTTGGCGGCAACGCGCAATCAATTTTATTTTATGCCCACGCTGTTTTGCAAAGTTGATGTCGAACTCGTTGATGTGCGTGATGCCGTAGTTGAAGATTTGTTCCGGCTTTGCAAACAACCCGAAAGAATGGAGTAAGATAATGCACAACTTGAACTTTGCATCGTGACCTTCCACATCATGCGTAGGGTCTGATTCGGCAAAGCCATTGTCCTGCGCTTCTTTCAATGCGGCTGCATAACTTACGTTCCCGCTATGCAGTTTGGAGAGAATATAATTTGTAGTGCCGTTGATGATACCTTCCACTGACTTCAGCAAGTCGTTGTCATAATATTCTTCGAGGTTCCTGATGATGGGAATGCTGGCGCACACAGCGGCTTCATAAAGAAAAGGCGCATTGTATTTTTTCTGTAACTCAAACAATTCAGGCAAGTGTTGCGCAATCATTTTCTTGCTGGCAGAGACAACACCCTTTCCGCGTTTCAACGCTGCGCTCACGATTTGATATGCAGCATCGGCATCATCAATCAATTCCACCACCACGTTGATTTCAGGATTGTCTAAAATATCAAGCCGGTCAGTAGTGAAATATTTCTTGTCAATCGGGCGCTGCTTGCGCGGATGCTTGATGCAGATTTTTTTCACCGTTGCCTGAATACCCTGCGTTTGATTGAGGATACGATAAAGCCCTTGTCCTACTACGCCAAACCCGAAAATGCCGAGGTTGATATGATTGCGGTTCATGCGTTTTGAAATTTTACGGTTACGGCAAACTTTTCAAGTTTATCAAACAATGTTTTTAAATCCTCAATTAAATCGTCAGCGTGTTCAATGCCCACCGATAAACGTATCAGCGAATCCGTGATTCCGGCTTTCGCTCTTGCTTCGTCAGTCATTGATTTATGCGACATGGAAACCGGATGACTGATAGAACTCTTCACTCCGCCAACGCTGTCGGTGAGATTGAAGAGATTAGAATTCGAAACAAAATGAATCGCATCATGTACGCTGTCGCTTTTCAGCGTGAAAGAAATCACCCCGCCAAAAGAGCGCTGTTGCTTCTTCGCCAATTCATGATTGGGATGCGCTTCTAACCCGGGATAGTTCACTTGCCCTACAACTTCATGCTGCTCAAGGAAACGGGCAAGCTTCAACGCATTTTCAGAAATTCTTTCCGTGCGCAACGCAAGTGTTTCAATGCCGCGAATCACGAGCCATGAATCAAAAGGACCAAGCACGCCACCCGTAGCGTTTTGAATAAACTTGAATTGACTCCCAAGCGCTTCTGAATTCACAACAACTGCGCCTGCAATCACATCACAATGTCCGGCAAGATATTTTGTTGCGCTATGCACGATGATGTCAGCGCCAAACTGAATCGGCTTTTGCAAAGCAGGTGAAGCAAACGTATTATCCACCACAAGCAATGCTCCTGCTGCATGTGCTATTTCTGCGATGGCGCTGATGTCGGAAATGCGCAGCGTAGGATTCGTTGGTGTTTCCAACCAAACGATTTTTGTTTTTGAAGTAACGGCAGCGCGCACATTTTCCAAATCGGTAGTGTCCACATAATTTACACTGATGTTAAAGCGGTCATAAATCTGGTTGAACAACCGGAAGGTGCCGCCATAGATGTCATCCACAGCAACGATTTCATCACCGCTTCTCAACAACTTCATCACCGCATCAATAGCGGCAACACCGCTGGCAAACGCATAGCCTGAATGTCCGCCTTCCAACTCCGCTAATAAATTTTCAAGCACGAGCCGGGTCGGATTGTTTGTGCGTGAATAATCAAAGCCTTTCGTTACTCCGGGCATTTCATGCACGAACGTGGCTGTTTGATAAATAGGAGTTGACACTGCGCCTGTCAATTCATCAACCGGAATAGCTTGTAAAATTCTTGTTTCTTCTCTCATGGATTTGTTTTAAAAATACTTATAAAGGAAGGTATCGGGAAGAAACTCGCCTCACCCATCCTCTCCAAAGGAGAGGAGTAAGGGTATAAAACGAAAAAATCTCTCCCGATAAGTCAGAAGAGATTCGTGTATATCAGCATAAAACTGACTGTGTGGAATTCTTACGACTTATCTTTACTCTGATTACTCAGAGTAGGAATTAGCACCGTTTTTCCGATGTAAACCGGAATTGGTTGCTAAGGTTTCGAAGGGCCTTTCCCTCCACCTTTCTAGATAAGCATTAGTTAAAGAACTGGTGCAAATATAAAACAGAATTTCTGATTTACGCAAATGGCTGGAAAAATGTTTCAGCTTAGAGTTTTCGTTATTGCGTCTGCCTGAGGCGGATTGCAAGCGAAGAATCTACAACTAAATTCAAGGGATTATTTCAGGCTCGGCTCATTGAATAATCACCTTCCTATCCACCCTCACTCCTTCCGAAATTAAACTCAGAAAATACATTCCTTTTGAAAGCTCTTTTGTTGAAATAGAAAAAGAATCGCCCAGGGCATTGTAATCAAATTGTTTCACAGTTTTCCCTGAAATATCACTCAGCAGAATTTTTCCTTTCATTGGCTTGCTTAAATCAATTCGCACATTCAACACATCACTTGCGGGATTCGGGAACACATTCATTGTGGCAGCAACTGCCAGTTCGTTGACAGCGGTAGGATGTACAGGAGGCTCGGGCGGAATCTTCGAGGGATTATCACCCAGCGCATAGCCCACCGTGAATTCGTAATGGATGTGATGTCCGAAATCAGCATTGAAACTTTTCAGAAAACCTGAAGTTGCTTTGCGAAAGGCTACCTGTCCTGTGGTTTCATACCACGGGTCGGAAGCAGAAGCATTAGGCGGTTGGTTTACAAAAAACCGCAAGCCATCACCTGCGCCCCAATTCAGCGAATCGAAATCAAAAAAATCAAACGAGTAGCTGCCCGGTGTGAGACGCAGCGTGTCATAATAACTTGTGGCAGCTGCAAACGTGTTTTCATAACGGATGGTATCGCCCTGCTCGTTCCGCACGAGATACCAGTTTTCCCACGGCTGATTATTTGAGCGGAAAAAAATCACGAAGGCAGAATCAAGCTCAGGAGTCGAAATGAATTGCGATTCCAAATGATTGCTGAAGACATACTCATCAGGAACATTATTGGGCCAGTTCGCTTCAGCGATGAAGGTTGTATTTAACGAATCGGTACTATTCCAATCAAATACAGGCAGCATGATAGTATCAGAATGAAAAGGAGCAAGATTGCCTGTCCATTCATAATACCATTTACTGCCGCCTTTCACCCAATAAGAAATTTCAGCATAAGTAAGATTTTGTTTTCCCATGTTTTTAATCTTCACGATTGGTTGCGTGCAGATGGGATTGTGATGCAAATAGGGCTTATCAGAATTCGGAGCGATGATTTCTTCCAGCATCACATCGTTCGCATTTTCGGAAGTATAAGTTATCAGATGCACAGAAGTGCCATAGCCCGCTGAATTTCCTGAGCCTATCGTGAAGTCATCAAAATCAAGATCAATCGTTGCGATTTGTCCGGGTGTGATGTAAGGAGTAATATCTATTTCATAGACTGGCACCTTCTCGCCAGGGCACCAATTCGCGCGGTGAAAAATCCATGTGCCCCCTTGTGGCGCTATCGGGTTAATGTCACAATCATCTTTCCATAACAGACGACTGTAAACTTGGTTGCCATTCACTTTTAAATAAAAAGAATGCGGGTCGAATTCCCCTTGATTTCCATGTCCGGTCATGAGCACAAGCACCTTTGCGCTCGTTACACTGGGCGAGATGATATAAGATTTTTGAGTTGCAACACTCTCGAATCCTGCTGAATTACCGTAGCCGATATACGTATCATATACCTCAATAACATTTGAAACAGTTCTCGTTGGAGCGCCTTCGATGAAAATAAATTCAACGCGCGCGCTGAACGCATCCGTCCATCCGTCATAGCGTACACGTACGCTGGTGGAATCTTTCAGAAACTGCGCATAGTCTGTAACATCATAGTAATAAGGATGTGTCCACGAGTTGTCAAATCCTTGTGAGCCGCTTGCCATGTAAGTGCCATAAGGCGTGATAAGCCTGCCGACTTCAATGTATTCCATTTGTTCAAAAACATTCCAGGTCGTATCGCTTGTAAGCGTATCAATTGCAGTAACAGTTGAATCGAGCAATCCTGTTTTCTTTCCAAGCGAAGCATTCACCGTGTAATCCCATCCTGAGCAATTTGGAGTGCCGCATCCAAGCGTAAACTGCATGATGATACGCTGATATGTAGTTCCATTATTCGGAAACACCACCCACTCATCATCATTGGAAGGTGGTGAAGCGAGGTTTGATAATGAATGAGCTACAACAACTGTGGTATCTCCCGTAGCGGCTTGTGATTTATTGATTAAAAATATGCTGATGCAGGCGAGCAGAACAAACTTATTCATGGCAGGTATTTGATGCTAATCTAAGAAAAAAGGAACAACACTTTGTTTCGTCATGCTGAGTGAAACGAAGCATCTCTACGTTCAGAAAAGCAGAGATTCTTCGCTTCGGATAACTCAACTCAGAATGACGCTTCCCAATGAGATTTGTTCATAAATAATGGGGATCACAACCCACCAACGGTTTACTTTGCTGCATGGAATCGAAACCGGAGGAAATCATTCTCGGCATTGACCCGGGCACGGTGTATCTCGGCTACGGTCTGATAAAAAGCAACGGGCAAAAGCTATCCTTAATCAGCCTTGGCACGATTGACCTGTCAAAATATACTACGCAGCAAATCAAGCTGAAGAAAATCTTCGAGCGGGTTTCATCTCTTATCAAACAATATAATCCTTCGTGTTGCGCAATTGAAGCGCCTTTCTTTGGAAAGAATGTGCAGTCTATGCTCAAACTCGGTAGGGCGCAAGGCGTAGCAATAACTGTTGCCATGCTGCATGAAATTCCGGTGATTGAATATTCTCCGAAAAAGATAAAAGTGGCGGTGACCGGAAACGGGAATGCTTCCAAAGAACAAGTTGCAGCGATGTTGCAGCGGTTGCTGAATTTTAATGAGCTTCCGAAATTTAAAGATGCCACAGATGGTTTAGCTGCTGCGGTGTGCCATCATTATCAAAACCGTGCGCTTGCTCCCGGAAAGAAGGCATACAAAAGCTGGAAAGATTTTGTGGTGGAGAATCCGGAGAAGGTAGCAGGGTAACGTCATTGCGAGCGTAGCGAAGCAATCCCCAGATGATTTTCACCATCTCCAAGTTTATGTGGCGGTACATTTCAGGGGATGCCGGAACCAGTCCGGCATTGAGCGGACATCACAAACTTTTCTTCACATCTTCCGCGACACGCTCTGCTAACGCCATGATGGTGAGGTAAGGATTCACATGCGAACTTTTCGGGAAAAGACTTCCATCGGCAATGTGAAGCCAATCGTGTCCATGCACTTGCCCCCATGCATTCGTGACAGATGTTTGCGCATCATTTCCCATGCGGCATCCACCTTGCAAATGTGCAGAGGCAACAGGAGTTTTATTCGGCACAAAATATTTTGTGGAAATGAACTCTTCCAAATACTTGTCCTCAATTTCTGATTTTTTGAATAATGCTTTTTTCGCTGAGGGAACAATCGCTTCTTCGCAACCTGCGGCAAAGAAGATTCTTGCGCATTGCACTTGCGCGTGGCAAAGCGACTCAATATTTTTCTGTGTCAGCTTGTAATGCAATTGCGGCTCTCCATTTTTATCCAGCATGATTTTATTTTCCGGCAAGGCTTCGTCATGCGCAAGAATCAAAATATCCATCATGTTGTTATAATGCTTCATCGCATATTTCAAATCTGCTCCCCACAATCCCGTGTGTTTCGTTTGAATGAAAGGATAGTAGAAAGCCGTTTCCAAATAATGATGGTGCGTTTTTGAAAACGCCTGCGTGAAATAGAGTTTCGGAAAACCCTTGTAGTTTTTGATTTTGGTTGGATAAATACCGCAAACAACCAATGCAGGATGTAGCGTGATATATTTTCCAATCGCAGGCAATTCTTTTTGAAAACCTGAACGCATCAGGATAGCGGGCGTTCCCGCAGTGCCGCCCGCGAGAATGATTTTCTTCACGCTGAATTCATAGTTGCCCTCCGCTAATTTTCCGGGAAGCGAACCTTTCGGAGCAGCATTGATTGTTGCAAATACTTTTCCTTTTGCAATTCTGTCAACCGCGCAGTTGGGAATGATTTCTATTCCTCCTTTTTGCGCCAGCGGAATTTGCACTTCGAGTGTTCCCTGCTTATGTCCTTTCGCGCAACCAAGGTTGCAAAAGCCCATCTGCTCGCAATCTTTAATGTTGATGAGCAATTTGTCAACGGGGAATCCCAATTTCTCGCAACCCTCACGAAACAAACGGTTATTATCGTTTTCAAAGGTTGCTTCATCCGGTTCAATCGCATTCACTTCTTGAAGCAACCTATCAAAACGCGGATTCAAATCCTGCGGAGTGATACCGTCAACGCCCCAATCTTCGCACACATCATCGGGCAAACGAAACGTAACCCCTGTGTACATCAGCGTACTTCCGCCCACGGCTTTGCCCGTACTTACAGTAATTGAACCATCTGCAACGGGCCACGCGCCACGGTCTTTGAAGATGTCGAGCATCTCAATTTCGCGCTGCGTGAAAAAGCTTTTGTCATAATGCGCGCCTGCTTCGAGAATAGCAATACGCGCCCCCGCCTGTGCAAGCGGAATTAAGCGCGAAGCAACCGTTCCTCCACCTGCGCCTGAGCCAATGATGAGAATGTCGTATTCCAATTTCATGCTAATACCTCCACTTTTCCCTGGCACATTTCCCGAATCATCGCATCAACATAAGGTCGTTCGCGCACCACCGGTCCGTCATAATCAAAAGTATTCCAAACATCTTCGCGCGTGTAATAGCCCATGCAGATATAAGTTTTCACTCCAAAGAAGCCCATGCGGAAAAGGCGAATTGGGTTGCTTTCCAACCAGCGCAACTGGCGGTCTTTCGCGGCATCGCTGTTTTTTGAAAAAGGTTTTCCTCCGAAGAAAACCCCCAAGAGTTCAATCACGATGATAAAGAGCAATATTTTTTTTCGCAAGTCATCAGGCATTTTATCCAACGCCCAATCCACCACGCCTGCGGTTTGCAACGTGCCACCACCGGGAGAATCTGCATCGGGCGGGATGATGCGGTCGGCAACGGCAAGAAAAGTTTGCAGCCTTTTTCCGGTGAGATATTTAAGCTGATAAGATTGCATTACAGGCAAAATAGCAAAAATTCTCTTGTCGAATAATTTGTAATTTGCCATCCCTATTTTTCAGCAATGCTGCAACGACTCACGATTTCCAACTACGCAATTATTGACCATCTCGAAGTGCGTTTCTCCGACAACATGAATGTGATTACCGGTGAAACGGGCGCGGGAAAGTCAATCCTGCTTGGCGCGCTCTCGCTTATTCTCGGTCAGCGGGCTGACGGCAAAGCGCTGATGGATGCAGAGAAGAAATGCGTGGTGGAAGCCGCTTTTGAAATCAGCAAAAACAAGCTGAAAACTTTTTTCAAAGCGCATGATTTGGATTATGACGCGCTCACCACCGTGAGGCGAGAGATTACGCCCAATGGCAAATCGCGCTCGTTTATTAATGACACTCCTGTAAATCTCAATGTGCTGAAAGAACTGGGCGAGCAGCTTGTAAACCTGCATTCGCAGCACGAAACGCTGGCTTTGAATAATGCGCAGTTTCAACTGGAGATGGTGGATGCGCTTGTGCAGCATGAAAAACAATTAGCAAGTTTCAGTGAGAAATATCTTGCTTACAAAAAGATACAGGCGGAGATTCAATCTTTAATTGACCAGAACCAACACATCAACGACAAGGATTACCTTGAGTTTCAATACCGCGAGCTTGCCGATGCAAACTTGAAAGAAGGAGAGCAAGAGGTAGTAGAGAGTGAATTAAAAACGCTTGAAAATTCAGAAGAGATAAGCAGTGCGCTGGGTAAGGTTTCAGGGCTGTTGCAGGATTCTGACTTTGCCGTGCTGAATCAACTGCGCGAAATTTATGCGCAACTGAAAAATGTTTCCGCGTATCATCCCGCCATCAATGATGCGTTGAAAAGAATTGAGAGCAGCCAAATCGAACTGAAAGATATTTACGCAGAGCTTGAACATCTTTCCGGGTCAGTTGTGTTTGACCCCGCGAAGATTGGCGCGCTCAACGAACGGCTTGACACGCTCAACCGCCTGCAACAAAAGCACCGCGCACAGAATAGCGCAGAATTGATTGCAGTAAGAAATACGCTGGAGCAGAAGCTGCAATCCTTTGAAAATTTAGATAAAGAACTTTCTGAAAAAAGAAACGCGCTTGAGAAAGTGCAGCAGGAAATGATTTCGCTGGGCGCTGTTTTGCACGACAACAGAAAAAAGAAAAAAACTTCGATCGAAACGCAGGTAACTTCTTTGCTCAAAGAAGTCGGAATGCCAAATGCGCGTTTTGAGGTAGAAGTAGAAAAACTGTCGTTTGAAAAAGCAACGGAGTTCGGCTTTGATAAAATCACGTTTCTCTTTTCGGCAAATAAAGGCGGGCGTATGGACGAATTGAAAAGCGTTGCTTCGGGCGGTGAACTTTCGCGCCTCATGCTCGTGCTCAAATCATTGCTTGCAGCAAGCGTTGCCATGCCGACATTGATATTTGATGAAATTGACACAGGCGTTTCGGGCGAAACAGCAATTAAAGTGGGCGCGGTGTTAGAGAAGCTGGGCAAATCACGGCAAGTGATAACCATTACGCACCTGCCGCAAATTGCACGGGTAGGCAATGCGCACTTCTATGTTTACAAGGAAGATAAAGACGAAAAAACCGTTACGCGCATGAAGAAGCTTAACGACAAAGAGCGCGTGATTGAAATTGCAAAAATGATTGGCGGAGAAAAGTATTCACAAAAGGCATTGGCAAGCGCGAAGGAATTACTCTTGAACTAACCCGTCATTCTGAGCGGAGTCATACGGAGCGAAGAATCTCGAATATCGAAGTGAGAGATGCTTCGCTGCGCTCAGCATGACGATAAACAGAAAACTCATGTCTTACAACTTATTAAAAGGAAAAAAAGGAATCATCTTCGGGGCGCTTGATGAAAAGTCTATCGCGTGGCAGGTGGCGCTCCGCGCGCACGAAGAAGGCGCGCAGCTTGTGTTGACCAATGCACCCGTTGCATTGCGCATGGGAAAAATCCAGGAGTTGGGAAAGCTCGTGAATGCACAAGTGATTCCCGCAGATGCAACAAGCATTGAAGAGTTGGAAAATCTTATCAAACAATCCGTTGAAATTCTCGGAGGCAAATTGGATTTCGTGCTGCACTCCATTGGCATGTCTATGAATGTGCGCAAGAACAAGCCATACACCGACCTCAACCACGAGTTCATGCTGAAGACGTTTGACATCTCTGCCGTGTCCTTTCACAAGCTCCTGCAAACGTGCATGAAGTATGATGCCGTCAGCGAGTGGGGTTCAGTAGTTGCGCTCACGTATATTGCCGCGCAGCGTACCTTTCCCGGCTATAATGATATGGCTGAATCGAAAGCGCTGCTCGAATCTATCGCCCGCAGTTTCGGCTCTTACTATGGCGAGCAGAAAAAAGTGCGGGTGAACACCATTTCACAATCGCCCACGCAAACCACCGCAGGCTCAGGCGTGAAAGGGTTTGCCGATTTCTTTGATTATGCAGATAAGATGTCGCCCCTCGGCAATGCCACCGCGCAGGATTGCGCCAACTGCTGCTTATTTCTTTTCAGTGATTTATCGCGCATGATTACCATGCAAAACATTTTTCACGATGGCGGCTTCTCCTCCACCGGCATGAGCCAAAAGCTGATGGACATGATGAACAAGCCTTGATAAGGTTGTTGGCGCGTACTGATTTCATTTCTTTATCACTCGTACGCGCAGCGCTCTCGTCAAGAGGGTAGTGGTGTCTATGTTTAATGTCGCTCCTACGGAGCTAAAACATTTTCGATTCCGCTTACTAATACTATTGAACTCCTACGGAGTTGAGAGCGAAATTAATATGCTGTTCAACTCCTGCGGAGTTAAACGGGAAGACAATATTTCTATTTTTGATTTCCCCGTAGGGGATTCATCTTAGTAGAAAAATCATCAGCCGGATAATAGTAGCTCCGTAAGAGCGGAATAAAAATGGCAAACATTGTTTAATGTCGCTCCTATGGAGATAGAAATCCCGTCATTGCGAGGGAGGAACGACCGAAGCAATCCCCAACTTTCATTTACCGATTTATAAGGCATCCCGCCTTACGGGACCTGCGCAGAGGGCGTGAATTATCTGCTGGCGGAAAATATAATTGGGTTCCGCCAAACTCTATTTGGATAACTGTCGGCAATTTGGTTGTCCACCAATTCCAATAACCTACATCACAAATTACATTGCTTAAAATATCTAAAATCTGTGTTTCAGTCAATGGTTCAGTAGAAGATTCCGTTGAAGGTTTGTCTTCGATTTTCTTGTCCTTGTTAAATATGTTTTTAAAAAAGTACTTCATTGTCGATGTTATCTGTTCGGGTTGCAGGTAACGGTTGGCAGCTACACGCAGTGCGGGATTCCAACCACAAATGTTCATACGAAGCACAAATGTTCAACCTTGCACAAAACAGTCATACGAAGCACTGAACCCCGCATTGTCGTGTAGCCCATGTTATGCGTATCACCCGACTTCTCGCAACGAAGCTGTGTCTGTCCAAAGTCATACACAAACCTGTCCACATAGCGATTTACATTAGATGCACAACTGGTCGTGTTTGCTGTGAACACGTGTGGTGGGAAAAATAAATTTGTAAAAAAAGGAAGGGTGGATTTTTTGGGTGGAGAAAAAAATACTCTCTTAAAAACTTTGGTTGTAGCGTTGGCAGGTAGCGGTTTTTAAGAGTGTATTTTTTTGTGCGTTTGCTAATTGGTTTTGATTCTACGGAGGTATAATTTTTCACGAATGCCATAAATTATATTTATGCTGTCAGTGTCCAAATTCTTGTCAATAGATTTAAGAATTGCAATGTCATTGCTTTTGCAAATTTCTTTGATGGAAGTTTTTCCTTTGAAATGTTTTACAAAAGAATTGAAGTCCTTAACGCTAACATCAACATAAGGCACTGGAAGATTTTTAAATTCGTTTGGCGTCAACTCTAAAACACCACCACCGTAATATCTGCCATTGAGTTCTGCAAATGAAAGTGACAACGAATTGTAGAATGAAAAAATTAAATTCTCAATGTCGTAATCTTCATTCATTGAAATTGTGTAGGCACTATCGGTTGCCAAAACATTTGCATTGTTCTTAATCAACTTTGGGTACTCGTTACACCGCTTAAAGAAAAATGCTTCAGGTGCTGTTCCAACATTCGGAACTTCATACCACTTATCACGGATTGAAGTTTTATATCTCTTATCAATTTCCAACTCTATTCCCTTTTCAAGGTATTGATTTAATCTGTCGTTGCTTTTAATCTTGGATGATTTATTAAGAGCAATTAAGAAAGTTGGTTTTGATTGCTTAATTAAATTTTCAAAGTCCACTTGAGTTAAAATTACACTGCCGTTTACAAAAAAACCTTTTTGAATAATAGGTTTTACAAATCGCTGAAGAGAGAATTCTTTTATGACTGCACTATCAACGATAAAATAGTCGTTGGCTGCTGTTACAATTCCTGCCTTTGATGTGCAATAATGATTTGCAATTTGAAGTTGCTTTTTAACTTTTTCCAAAAGTTCAATTTCATCAGTTGTCAAATGATGGTGTGTCCACTTGGATTCACGAATTTTTACATTCTGTGCAAGAGTAAATTTCTTTGATTCAAGGTCAATGAGTTTGTCAATGTTGCAGTAATAAACGCCTTTGCTTTTTGATTTCCGTTCACCAATTAAAAGCAAAGTGTCTTGCCCTTTACAATCTTTAAAAAGTAATTCATTGAAAGTGAAAATTTCAACTCTCTCAAATTCTTTAAGAATTAATGTTCTAAGTTCTGCTGCAAATTTTACCTGTAGTAATTC
>ENA-ORBV01000179-ORBV01000179.1-microbial-mat-metagenome-genome-assembly--contig:-NODE-179-length-139155-cov-9.356433_pt1 | contig 139155 bp, 123 predicted proteins | sample MGYA00237777_ERZ505514 | MGnify/ENA primary metagenome ERZ505514 (study PRJEB26160, sample SAMN06269048) | microbial mat metagenome | isolation source: Oligotrophic lake microbial mat | place...
GGTCCAGGGGTCCAGGGGTCCAGGGGTTCATGGTGCTGCGTCGTTCGGCCCAGGGCTTCGTTATGAAGGAACGTTCCTGCGAAGCAGGCTCCGCGAACCCCAGGACCCCAGAACCCCGGCTCGCTACTCGTGCCTGAGCGCTTCGACGGGATCGAGCAGTGATGCGCGGCGTGCGGGCCAGTAGCCGGCGACCACGCCGACCACGACCGCGCTGACCACACCCGAGAGGACGGCCCAGACCGGCGGCAGGGCGGGAAACGCCGGCGCCAGTTGGGCCGCGATCGCCCCCAGCGCCAGCGCGATGATCACACCGGCGATACCACCGGCGGCGGCCAGCATGGCCGACTCGATTAGGAACTGCAGGCGCACGTCGCGACGTCGGGCACCGATCGCCAGCCGGAGTCCGATTTCCCGCGTGCGTTCGGTCACGCTGATGACCATCACGTTGGCGATGCCGATGCCGCCAATCAGGAGCGACACGCCGGCCAACGCCAACGTCGCCAGAAATATTTGTGCGCCGATGCGATCAAATTGCGCGATGATCTGGTCCGCGCTCGACAGGTTGAAGTCACTCGGCTGGCCCGGCGGAACGCCGCGAATGAGCCGCAGGATCATCTCGGTCTCCGACCGCGCGGTCTCCCGCCGACCCGGGTGCGCGCGGACATAGAGGATCGTCTGCTCGGCGTCTGGAAAACGGCGGGCCGCGGTGTCCACCGGAATCGACACGACGTTGTCGTTGCGGTTCTCGCCAAAAAACGTCCCCTGTCTTGGCGCAAGGACACCCACGACAAAGTAGCGATCGCCCCCAAGCAGGAACGATTGTCCGACCGGGTTCGCCTTGCCAAACAGGGCCTGCGCGACATTCGCGCCCAGGACGGCCACGGGCGCCACCACCCGATTCTCCGACTCGGTAAACGGCCGCCCGGCTCCAAACGGCGTATCCGTCACCTCAAACAGGTTCGGCGAGGAGCCTTCGATGAGCACGGTGTCTGACTCATTGCCGCCGGCGCGCGCGGTGATGGCCCGCGTCGTGGTCGCGGCGGGCACGATCACCTGGACACCGACGTCGCGCACCGACGGCGCGAGTCGCGCGATGACCGCCGCGTCATCCGGCCGCAGGGTGCGGCGCGACGCATCGGCGTCCGACGCGGGCGAGTACGGATCGCCGTTGCGGTGAAAGGCAAAGATGTTGTCGGTCCCGAGCTCGCGGAAGAGCTGGGCCACCGAGTTGCGCAAGCCCACGAGCGTGGACGACACGAGCACCACGGTCACGATGCCGATGACGAGTCCGACGATCGCCAGCACAGAACGCGCCGTCTGCACGCGGATGGACTCTGCCGCCAGCGTCGCCGCTTCTCCGAGAGCTGATTGCCATCGTGCGGCCGTGCGCGCATCCCTCATCTCATTCCGTCCTGAGCGCATCCACGACAACGATCCGGGTCGCACGCCTGGCGGGGTACCACCCCGCCACAAGCCCACTCACCGCCGACGCGAGCAGGCTCCAGCCGATCGTCGACGCCCCGGTCGCCAGCGGCATTTCCAGCGCCTGCGCCAGGACCGCGAGCAGCGTGACCGCCACGAGGATGCCCGCCACGCCTCCGATGATCGACGTCAGCGCCGATTCCGCGACCACCTCTCGCATGATCTGCGCGCGTGGTGCGCCCAGTGCCCGCCGCACCCCGATCTCGCGCGTGCGCTGCGTGACCGACACGAGCACGGTGTTCGTGATGACCACGATGGCGGCCAGCAGGGCCATCAGCGAAATGGGACCGGCGGCCACACCAATGCGCTGGGAGAGGTTCGCAAGAAACCCTCGTGCGGCATCCGGCGTCAGGACGTCAAAGGTATCGGGCGCACCGGGCGGCAGCTGGCGCCTGGCCCGCATCGACGCACGCGCCCGATCTTCGGCGGCAGAGGCGCTCACGCCCGGCGCGGCCTTCGCGAAGATCGGCAGCGAACGCGGAGCGCCGAACGCGCGCTCCCATGCGTGCAGCGGAATCCACACCGACCGGTCGAGCGAGGTGCCACTCGAACTGCCGAGCCGCGCCTGAAGGCCGATCACTGTGAAGCGGCGGCCGGCGATGCGAATGGCCTGACCGATGGGGTCTCCAGTCGGGAACAGGGCATCCGCCACGTCAGCACCAATGACCGTGACCGCCGCGCCAGTCCGATCCTCGTCTGCCGACAAGAACCGGCCGCGGACCACCGCCAGGTCGCGCAGTTCGGCCAGCACCGACGTGGTGCCTGACACCGCAGCGGTCTCGAAGGAACGTTCGCCAGAGGTCACTTCCGCCACGGTCTGCACACTGGGCGCGTACAAGACTAACTGGCCTGAATACCGTTCCAGAAAACGCCAATCCGGGCGCCGCAGCGGCTGATTGCGCGTCAACTGCTCCTGGAGTTCCCGTCGAGAGATGCGACCCGGTGAGGCCACCTGGGCCAGCAGGAACGTGTCGGTGCCGAAGGCGCGCGCGGTGGACGTCTCGGCGAACGCCTTCACCCCGTCAAGCGCGCCGACGACCAGAATCTGGGTGGCCACGGCGACCGCGATCGCGAGCGCACCAAGCGCCGCCCGAAGGCGATTGGCATTGAGCGTCAGGGCGGCCTGGCGAAAGGATTCGTGCACGGAAAACCAACTGCGCGCCCCAGTCCGTGCCACTATGTGAGTATACGTGCGTATGTCTCGTCGTTTTGTCGTGGCGGCTTTGATCGTGGCGGCGGTGGTCGTCGGGTGGCGCTGGTGGGCGGGCCGTCAGTCCTCGTCGATTGATGTCGACGTGATCACCGTTGCGCGTGTGGAGACCCTCCGCGCGTATGTCACAGCCTCTGGAGAGATCGTGGCGACGCGTTATGCCGATCTCGGTTCGTCGGTGATGGGTCGGCTCGTGAGTCTGCGCGTGCGCGAAGGGGACCAGGTGTCGGCAGGCCAGGTGCTGGCCCGCATCGATCCCGTGCAGGCGCAAAGCGCCGTCGCCTCCTCGTCGGCGGCGCTCCTGGCCCTCGAGGCGGACGCCCAGGGCGCCACCACCCAGGTGAGTGCGGCGCAGGCCGACGTCGCGGTCGCCACGTCGCGCCGAGTGGAAGCGGACCGCGCCCTCGAGCGCGCCAGGGACTTGTTCAAATCAGGGTTGGTTGCGCAGTCGGAACTCGACGCCGCTGCGGCGGCCGCCGTCACGGCTGCGGCACAAGTCAACGCCGCCACTGCCGCGCTCGCCACCGCCGATCAGGCACGCCGCGCGTCCACCCAGCGTGTGGCTCAGGGCCGCGCAGACGGCGCCCGCGTGCGCGATCAACTGGCCAAGACCGAAATCACGGCGCCCATCGCCGGAGTGATCACGCGACTGGATGTCGAAGAGGGCGAAATGGTGGTGATGGGCGTGCAGAACCAGCCCGGCTCCATCCTCATGACCATTTCGGATCTGAGCGCGATCAACGCCGAGGTCAAAGTGGCCGAAGCGGATGTCCTGCGCCTCTCGCCTGGCAACACCGCCACGGTCACACTCGACGCCCTCGCAGGACGTGCATACTCGGGTCGCGTGTCGGAGGTGGGCGCCAGTGCGCTGCCGCAGATCGGCACGCAGGCGTCGGCACGCGAGTTTCGCGTGAAGGTCAGGCTGGACGGCGACGTGACATTGCTGCGCCCGGGACTGACATGCGACACCGAGATCCTGGTCGCCGAACGACGCAACGTGCTGGCCATTCCGCTCCAGGCGGTCGTGCAACGCGCGGGGAAAAGCGGAGTGTTTGTGGTGAAGGACCGACGTGCGGTGTTCACGCCGGTGATCACGGGCATCATCGGCGGCCTCACGATTGAAGTGACCGGCGTCGATGAAGGCGCCTCCATCGTCCTCGGCCCGTTCCAGGTGCTGCGAGACTTGCCGGACGGCGCGGCCGTCCGGCCGATCGCCCCTGCTACTTCTTCACCTGCAGGGTAAAAGTGAACGTGCCGTTCATCGGTTCCGGCGCACAGTCGCCGCCGATGGTGACCGCTCCAGAAATGACCTTCTTGTCCGTCGGCACCTTCCCCGTGCCTTTCAAGACCCCCATGCAGCCCTGGTCCGTCATTTCGTAGGGATACTCGAACGTCCAGGTCCCGTTCTCGACCCGGCCAGCCAACTTCGCCTTCACCGTCGTCGGACTGACGATGGCCATCGTGCCCGTGACCATGCCCTTGGCGTCCATGCTGAAGGTCGACGTGCCCGTGTAGGTCGCCTCCTCCCCTGCCGGCCCGGCCACAAACGAAACGTCGTACACCGGTCCTGGCGCCGGCGTCTGGGCCGAGATTCCCACCATGCCCGCCACCACCAACGCCGCTGCCAATACTCTTACTCGCATGTCTGATACCTCCCAGCCTTTGACGGTAACACGCACCCAAAGGGTTCACGGCTGTCCCGACGTTTCGCTGGGTTAGACTCGACGGCACACGACTCCACAGCTGAGGGCCACGGCGTTCGCGACCACTGACAGGGGCATACGTGTTCGAAAAAGGACAAGTCAGGCGATTCGGGTTGGTGATCGCCTCAATAGGGTTCGGTTTGCTGGCCCCGCTGTTGCTCCTGGAGATCGTCCTGCGCTTCCTGCCCGTGGATCGCGGATTGCGATCCGTGCCCGTTGACGACTCGAACCCGATCCACCGCTTCACCCCGAACAGGACCTCGACGTTCTCGCGATCCTGGAACTTCACACAGGCCAACATAGTCCGGAGCAACAACTGCGGATTCATCAACAATCAGGACTACGAGTCTGCGGCCACCACACCTCTGCTTGCCATCGTCGGCGATAGTTATGTCGAGGCCGTGATGGGCGGGCCCCGAACGGCTGTGACCTCTGGCTCCTCAGCTACGGCCAATCCCGCACGGGTGGCCGATGCGAAACGCGCGGTGGACGCGTTTCTGCGACTGCTGCCGGACATGGCCGGTCTTCAATCGTCTGACATTCTCTTGGCGGTGGACGGCATCCGGCCCGCCATCTACGTGTCGGGCGACGCGGCCGAAGAGAGTCCGTATGCCCACCAGATGCGCCAGTACTTCATGACCGAGGCACACGCACGCAGGTTCGAAGTTGTGGACATGCACGAGGAGTTCCGCCGCCATTTTCGGGAGCACGGGCAACGGTTTGAGTTCGAGCGCGATGCGCACTGGAATGCGGTCGGTCACGAGGTCTTCGCGAGCGCAGTGAAGCGTTCCGCGCTCTATGCCCGCCTGCGTATAATGCTCCCATCGCAGGAGGGACGGTGACCCAATGGCCAACTGCAGCTCGAACCACACCATGTGATCGACAAGATTGAGACGCTCACGCAGGAGAATGAGAGCGTGCTCTCCTGGTAGTGTGGCCCTCGACGTGCTCGGAATCTCGCGGTGACGGCCCGCGACCAGTCGACGGCCGGCATCGCGCCAAGGTCCGGCAGTTCGGTCTCGGCGAAGAACCAGCCCGCCTGGCGCTGGATCTGCATGTGAGTGGGCCAAAATCATCGCGCAGTTTTACGCCAGCCCGTGCCGGGTGTACAAACCCTTCCGCAGTTCGTACTCGAACATCCAGCGGTCCGACAGGCGTCCGGACTTTCCGAGGTATCCGGACGCCTCGCCGAGCGCCCAGATGACATTGCCGATGAACACGACCGGAATGGCCAACGCAGGCAGGCGGGCCACACCGGATGCGCGTCGGTAGGCGACGAAGGCGCGCGTGGTCAGGACGAACGGAATCAATGGCGCACCGGTCGCGTACAGCAGCCGCTTCCACCATGGCCAGCGCAGCACACGCCCGGTGGCTACGTGCAGCCCCACGCAGAACCGCTCGCGAACCCAGTGCCGCAACTGCGACACATTGGCATGCGCCAGACACGCGCGCGGCACGAGGCAACTGCGGGCGCCCCTGGACCGCAGGCCTGCCCACAGCGTGTCCTCGCGCGTCAGGGCCGCCGCGAGTCCTTCCCCAAACGACGCCAACACCTCGCGTCTGTAGGCCGTATTGTGGGCGGGCGCGCGATGAATTTCACCTGCCGGCACGCCGTCGATCCAGCGGCCGTAGTCGGAGAGGAACGCCGCCCAGCTCAGGAGGCTATCGGGGTTGGCATTCTGAAAACAGGGCGTCGCTGTGGCCCACCCTTCCGACAACGCGTCCATGAGCGCCTCGGCACACTGGGCGTTGGCAAAGGTATGGGTCTCACCGATGAAAATGAATGGCGCGGTGGACTGTCGGATGCCGAGAGCGCGCGCAGCGCCCAGACCGGTCAGCGGGCACTCCAGAATCGTCACCCCGGCAAACTCACCGCGCAAGGCCTCCGCCTCTCGCACCGCGTCTGTCGCAGGAGCGACCAGCACCAGTTCGATTTGGTCGCGCACGGTCTGTGCGCGCAGTCGTTCGATCACCAGCCGGATGGTGGCGAACGTGTCGGTGACCAGCACGACCGAGAGCCGTGGTTCCGGCAGAGGGACACGCATGGTGCGTATCATGCGGCACAAGCACCCGGGCGCGCCCGCCAATCGTGTCGTCCGCCACCGAGCAGCGGTGGTAAGGTCCACTCATGATGAAACCACTCGTGCTCTGCGGCGCGGCGCTGCTGGCGTGGCAGGCGGCGGCACAACAGCCGATCTTTCGCGCCACCACTGATGTCGTGGTGGTCGATGCGCGCGTGGTCGACCGAAGCGGCCGGGTGGTCACAGACCTGACCGCTGAGGACTTCGACGTTCGTGTGGACGGCGCGCCACGCCGCATTGCATCCGTGCGCTACGAATCCGCATCGTCAGCCGAACAGACGAGCACCGTGCTCGTGGCAGTGGACCGCCAGAATCTCCGGATTGAAACCTCGCGCGGAATACTGGATGCCGCCGCCACGTTCGTCGAGCGCCTTCCGCAGTCACATGAACTGGGGCTGCTGGTCCTGCCCGAAGACAGGCTCAGGGTCGCGATTGGCCAGTCGGCCGGGCAGGTGGCGCGCGCGCTCCGAGGTCTGCTCGGCACCTACAACCCGCGCATGCCGATGGGTGATGACGAACTTTCGTCGCGCTCGGCGCTGCATCAGGTGATTTCCGTGATGAGCACGGTCAAAGGGCGCAGGACTGTGGTGTTTCTTGCCGACCGCATGTACGACGGCGCGAGCACACTGGATTCGGCCCGACGAGCGGCGCTTCAGGGCGTGACGTTTTACGTCGTGTCGGCCGATGCGCCAACGATGACTGCCGAGAACCGCCGGCCCGCTGCACCAGACAGCAGCCAGATCTTCGGCGGTCTCGAGGGCCTGGCCGTCGCCAGCGGAGGCGCGTTCATGCGCCGATGGGCAGGCGCCGACGCGGTTTTTGACCGCATCGCGCATGAACTATCGGGACAGTACCTGCTGACATTTGAAACGGAGCCCTCCGACAGTGGCCGACACGGCATTCAGGTCAAGGTGAAACGCGACGGCCTCGATGTGCGGGCACGCCGCGAGTTCGTGAAATAGGTGCCCGGGACTGCGGCCCCGAGAGCGTTTTCGACAAACGTGTAGTGCACGTTGCGTAGGGCGTGGCTTCAGCCGCGCCACATTGGCGCCCCTAAAGAGATGCCCTACGGACTACACACAAGTCGAGAACGCTTTAGAACAACAAGCGATAGATGCCGCAGCCCACGGCGGCAATCGTGGCCGCGCCGAGCAGGCCTTCGACCCCAGGACCCCACGACCCCAGTTACCGGACCCGCGCCGCCTCGGGGTCGGCGCGCACCACCATCGTCGTGTTGATGACCTTGTCGCCGATCGTGAGCTTCACCCGATAGGTGCCGGGCCCTGCGGCGGCCGCGCCTCCGCCGCCTCGGCCACCACCTTGTGGCACGGGCGGGGGCGCGTCTGGATCAGCCGCAGCGGCTGCGGCACCTCGACCGCCTGCGCGGCCGCCGCCACCGCCAGCCGCCGCGAAACTCAACGGCCAGAAGTACCGATTGATGCCCTGCATGACCGGAATGTCGGCCGTGAACGTGCGTGCACCGTCGGCGCTGACGATCTCAATCTTCGCCGGGCCGGCCGGAACCTTGCCCACAAAAAACGAAACCGTCGCCGAGTTTACGAGCTCGCTTGGTGAATTGGCCGGCGGCCGCTGCGCAATGGTCAGCGGGTTGCGCCCCTGAAACAGCAGATGGCCCCGCGTCGCACCGCGGCTGACCGCCTTCCACACGGTGGCCACACGATTGCTGAACGCGTGGGCGTCTGCCGCCAACACCGCGGGCGTCAACTGCTGCAACGGCGTGATGTCATCCAGAATCCACAGGCTCCGTCCATGGGTGGCCGCAATCAGGTCGTTGTCCCTCGGATGAATGACCAGGTCATGCACCGCCACGGTCGGCATGTCGGTCATCATCTTGTGCCACGCCGCACCGCCGTTGATGGACGCGTAAACACCGAACTCCGTACCGACAAACAACAGGGACGGATTCTTCAGGTCTTCCTTGACGACGTAGACCGGATCGCGCTGGGGGAGGTTCGACGAAATCGACGTCCACGTGGCGCCAAAGTCGGTGGTCTTGAACACGTACGGCTTGAAGTTGCTGTTGCGGTGGCCGTCAAACGACACATAGGCGGTACCGGCGTCAAAATGCGACGGCTCCACTCGGCTGACCCATGTGCGCGCCGGTACCTGACTGACGGGAATGTTGTTGCGGACGTTCGTCCAGGTGGCGCCGCCATCGCGCGTCACCTGCACGTTGCCGTCGTCGGTGCCCGCCCAGATGACGCCGGGGCGCAGCGGTGACTCCACCACCGAGATCAGCGTCGCATGCGTCTCGGCCCCGCCGCGTTCGCCCATGAACCCAGCCGGCGCGGGCGTGGTGTAGTCGGGATCGTTCGTAGAGAGGTCAGGACTGATGATGCTCCAGCTTTCGCCGCGGTCGGTACTGCGCATCAACCGATTGCTGCCGAGGTAGACGATCCTGGAGTCATGCGGTGACAGGATCAGCGGTGAACTCCAGTTGTAGCGGAATGTCGGCGCCTTGCCTTCGGCCGCGGCAACGGCATCAAAGTTGAGAATCGTCTGCTGCCTCGGCGATACACTGCTGCCCGTCTGACGGAAGTCCGCGTCCAGCCGCCGCACGCTGCCGTTCTGAGTCTCGGTATACACGATCGTCCAGTCGTCGGGATCGACCGTGGTGTGGAAGCCATCACCCGAGTGGAACTTGAACCAGTGCTCGCCGAGGATGCCGTTGTAGTCGCGGCTGTTGGTCACGCCGCCCCAGTTGCCGCTGTCCTGCAGGCCGCCGTAGACGTGATACGGGTCCCGGTTGTCCACCGTGATGGCGTAGAACTGGCCGATGTCCATGTTGTCGAACATGATGAACGTGCGGCCACCGTCGTAGGTCACCGACGCGCCCTTGTCGTTCCCGATGTAGAACCGGTCGCTGTTGGCGGGGTCGATCCACATGGCATGGAAATCGCCCTCGATGCCCGGCAGGTTGCGCGAGAACGTGCGGCCACCGTCCTCGGAGACCTGCGCCGGCACCACCAGGTAATACAGGCGGTTTGGAACGTTTGGATCGAGCTGCACGTGACTGTAATAGAACGGCCGATCGTTGCTGGTGTTGACGTATGTCCAGGTGAGTCCGGCATCCTCCGAGCGGTAGATACCCGAGCCTGGCACCTTCAAGTCGCGCGTGGCCGCTGCTTCGACAATCGCCGAGAGGATCTTCGGGTTCTTGCGGTGAATGGTGATCGTCACCTTGCCGGTGTTGCCGGCCGGCAGCCCCGTCGTCAGCTTCGTCCAGGTGTCGCCGCCGTTGGTGGATTTGTAGATGCCGCCATTCGGGCCGCCGCTTTCGAAGATGAAAGGCCGCCGGATGCGTTCCCACATCCCCGCGTACAGAATATTCGGGTTCGACGGATCCATCTGAATGTCGGAGGCGCCGGTCTTGCCGTCGGTGGGCAGACCCGTCGCCAGCCGCCGCCAGGTCTTTCCACCATCGATGGTCTTGTAGAGGCCTCGGTCAGGGTTGTGCTCCCACAGATGCCCCTGCGCCGCAACGTACGCAATATCAGAATTGGTCGGATGCGTCAGCACGCGGCCGATGTGATGTGACTCGGGCAGCCCGACGTTCACAAACGTCTTGCCGGCGTCGGTGGACTTGTAGACGCCGTCGCCCCACGCCACGCTGTTACGCACGCAGTCTTCACCCGTCCCCACCCAGACGATGTTTGGATCCTTCTGGTAGATCGCGATGTCGCCAATCGAGGCCACCGGATAGTTCGTGAAGATCGGCTCCCACGTCGTGCCCGCATTCACAGACTTCCACACACCACCTGACGCCGATCCGACATAGACGATGGCCGGATTGGCCTCCACCGCCTCGATGTCTGACACGCGCCCGGCCATGTTCGCCGGCCCGATGTTGCGCCAGCGCAACTGGCCGAACAACGAGTCAGCGGTCAGCGCGGCCGGCGCCTGAGCAAACGGATTGGCCGCGACGCTGACAAGGCTGAACACGCCGAGGCCCGTGGCCAGCAGCACTTTGAATGCGGATGTTGAGCGAACCATGGCGATCTCCCAGAGGTACGGACGAGTCACGATAGCACCCTTCGACGAACCCAGGGCAATGGGATACTTTCACCGTGACTTCATCCCGTCGGAGCGGCCCTCGCCGCCAGCCCGCGAGCGTCCACACACTCGCACCGGCGCGGCCCTACCTCGCGGCCACCGTTGTCATCGTCGCGGGCGTCCTGACCTACGCCAACGCTCTCTCGACGCCGCCCCTCTTCGACGATTTCGCCACGATCGTGCGCAATCCTCAGATCACCGACCTCGGCAACCTGCGGGCGGTGCTGCTGCCCGAAATGCACGGGCCGCTCTCCGGCCGCCCCATCGTCAGTCTCTCGCTGGCCCTGAACTACGCGGCGTCCGGCCCAGACATCCGTGCGTTTCACGCCACCAACCTCGCTCTGCATCTGGCGTGCGCGCTACTCCTCTTCGGCATCGTGAGACGCACGCTCGAGCACTCATCCGCTTCAGGGGCCTTTCCTTGGCGGCCGGTCAACACCGCATTGGCCGTCGCATTGATCTGGACGCTGCACCCACTCAACAGCGAAGTGGTGAACTACACCACGCAGCGCAGTGAATCCCTGATGGCCGCGTGTTATCTCCTGGCGGTCTACGGCGCGGCACGGTCGCTCGAGCGCGGCGCGTCGCGCCACTGGGCCGGGGTGACGCTGGCGGCGGTCGTGATCGGCGTTGGTTGCAAGGAGACCATCGCCACGGCGCCGATCGTCATTGCGCTCTACGATCGCGCGTTTGCCTTCGACTCATTCGCTGCAGCGTGGCGGTCGCGCTGGCGGGTCTACGCAGGCCTGGCGACGACGTGGGTGCTGCTCGGCACGCTGGTCGCCGTGAACGGACAATCGTTCTCTGCGGGGTTTTCCTCGGCGCACGTGTCAGCACTCGACTACTTCCTGAACCAGCCGCAGATGCTCACGCAATACCTGTGGTTGACCGTATGGCCGCAATCGCTGGTGCTGTACTACGGATGGCCCCGCGCCCTGGCGCTCGCGGACGTGTGGCCCTACGTGGCATTCATCACGGCACTGTTCGTGTTGACACTCCTGGCGTTGCGCCACCGACCCCGTATCGGCGTGCTCGGTGCGGCCGCCTTTCTGACGCTCGGGCCCACATCGAGCTTCATTCCGATTGCCACGGAGGTGGGCGCTGAGCGCCGCATGTACCTGGCCCTGGCTGCACTGCTCGTCCTCGCCGTGACCGGAGTGGCATGGCTGATACGCCGCTGGCCCCGATTGCCGCAGTCCGCTGCGGTCGTGTTGCTGGTGGGCATATCAGTCGCGCTGGCGCTCCGAACCGTGGCGCGCAATCGCGAGTATGCGTCGGCGTTGACGATGGCGCAGACCGTGCTCGATCGGTGGCCGTCACCAAACGCACACTACCTGGTGGGCGTGGAGCTCGCGGCGGCAGGACGAAAGGACGAGGCCATCACCCATCTGCAGGTGGCGTCGCCGGGATATCCGGCGGCGTTGTACTACCTGGGTCAGGAGCTCTTCAAAGCCGGCCGATTCAACGAGTCGGTCACCGCGCTCCGAGCGTTTGTGGTCGCTGAACCGGAAGTGGCGGCGGTTCGCTCGGCGAGAATCCTCACGGCACGCGCCCTTGAGGCGACCGGCAGACCCGCCGAGGCCATCACGGCGCTGACGGCCCTGCTCACGGGGTCGCAGGGCGACGCGGACGTGCACGCGTTGCTCGCGAACCTGTTCGCGGGCCAGCAGGCATTCGACCGCGCGGTGCCGCACTACCGGGAATATCTCAAGGCCCAGCCTCGTGACGGTGACGGCTGGACGGGACTCGGCATTGCACTCATCTCCCAGGGACGGCAGGCCGAGGCCATTGACGCGTTTCGTCGCGCGGTCGATGCGCAGCCGGGCGATGAGCAGTTTCGGGCCAACCTCGCCAGGGCGACGGCACGGTGACGACACGCCTGTCACCGAGGTTGCGCGGGCAGGGGCTTCGCCATGAGCCGACCAACCACGACCGCGGCCATCGCCTTGACGCCAAAGGGAATTGCCGACTCATCGACGACGAAGGTCGGCGAGTGCGGCATGGCGGCGAGGCCTTTTGCGGAATTGCCCATGCCGAGGAAGAAGAAGACACCGGGCACTTCGGCCTGGAACGCGCCAAAGTCTTCGCTGAATCCCGGCGGCGGCTCATGCAGGTCGAAAAAGGCCGCCGCGCCGATCGCCGCCACCGCGTCGGCCCTGGCCGACGCAAACAAGGCATCGTGGTTCGTGACCCCGGGCGCGACGCCGTTGGGGTGCATCATGAGGCCCGGCGTCGATGACAACAGCCCCGCATCGAAGGGCGCCGAGTGGAGACCGAAGATTGCGTCAGGTTTGCCGGCGCTGAACAGCCCGGCGTCGAGCATCGCGCGCGCGCCCGTCGCGCGTTCCTCGGACGGCTGGAAGATGAACATGACGCGGCCTGGCAGATCGTGCTTCACACTCGCGAGCGCCGACGCCAGCCCGAGGCCGATCGTCACGTGCATATCGTGGCCGCAGATGTGACGAACCCCTGGCACGACAGATGGGAACGCGACGGGATCAGGAGCGGTGGAGCGCACCGCGTCCATGTCGGCCCGGTACGCGACGAATGGGCCAGGACGGCCACCGGTCAGGATGCCGACAACGCCGTGGCCGCCGACGCCGGTCCGGACATCAAGTCCCAACCGCCGCAAGTGGTCGGCCACGACCTTCGCCGTGCGAACCTCCTGCCCCGACAATTCGGGGTGCTGGTGCAGGTCGCGCCGCACCGCCACCCATTCAGGGGTCGACGTCCCGATATGAGCCGCGATGCGCTCGGCCACTCCCCCGCGCTGCGCGCTCACCGCGCACGCTGCGGCTATTGCGACACTCATCACCCCGCCCACACATACCGCGATCTTCGTCATGGCCGAAGCGTAGACGAATTCGGGTGTTCGAAGGCGAACGAGCCCCCTCAGCGAAAACGGTAGTGGATCCCGACGGTCGCGAGCGACTCGTCCTGTTTGAAGTCGGACGTCGTGAGATTGATGCTTCGGGCCACCTGAACCTGAAGCTTGAACTTCTCCGAACCCAGCCGCAACGTCACTCCGGGCTCGATGAGGACGCTGGTTTTGTTGTCGGTCAGGTAGGTCACCTGATTCACGCCACCGAAAATCAGGTTGCCCTGGATGTTGCTGTACCTCAGGCTTGAGATCCGGGCAGAACCTGAAAGTGAAAAATGCCGACGATGCACGCTCAGGCTGGGTTGCACACCAAACCGGAGGATGTCTGCCTCAATCTTGCCGGTCGTGTTGGGACTCGCCGCGAGCGTGGACGGAAAGTCGTTCTTCATCTTTCCGAAGCCGGCCAGCGCGTAGATATCAAACAGGACAGTCGGGGAAACGTTGCGGTAGTAGCCAAGCCCGCCCTCAAACAGCTGACCTGACCCGCCGTCGCCGTTGTCTTCTTCCCTGGGTCGCACGATCCCGGCATTCACCTGCAGCGCCACGGCGCTGCTGATGCCATACGCGGCCTGGAATTCACCCTGATTTCCGTTGGCGGCGAGCGACACGCTGGCCTGACCCTTCTCCGAGATCATTGGAACGTTCTGGGTGTTCGGCACATAGAACTTCGGACTGCATCCGACGGACACGATCAACAGTAACGCGCCAAAACCGCCTGTCATTTTCCGCATTGTCGCCACTCCTCCAAGGAGGCCGAGTCGGCCAGCCACGCGGATTCTACACCCACCGGTCATCGCCGGCCTATGAGTTCGTGCAGGCGGGCGAGATTCTCACCAGTGGGCGGGGGCTCGGAATCTCCCAGAATCGCCCGAATCCAGTGGCCGTCGGTGGGATTCGGAAACAGGATAAAGCGTCGGCCGAACTCACTGCGATCCGCATCCAGCCGCTGCCGCCGGCTCTGGGCGTCGGTCACGTAGTAAGACCGGCGAAAGTCGTTGAGGTTGTCGCCGAGGTAGGCCACCACGTCGTGTGACTGCGAAATCTGGCGCTGACGCGGTTCCTTATCTGAACTGTCGATCAACACCGTCAGGTGTTCGGCATCCGCAAACGGCAGGCCGGCGGCCTTCAGGTTCCCCAGGGCCAGCTCCATCGTCTGGGGTCCTTGATCCCGGCTCGTGATGTAGAACACCTCGACACCGGAGTCGCGGCAGAAATTCAGGAACTCCAACGCCCCTGGACTGGCGCGCACTTTGTTCTTCGCGACCCACGCATCCCACCGGGTGTCTTCGAACAACTGTGCGTCGGCGGCCAGCACTTCGCGCCAATAGTCGCGCGTGTCCAGCACCGTGTCGTCAAGATCCGAAATGATCGCAAGGGACCGGCGCCCGTCCCTGACCGCCCGGTCGACGTGCATTCGGGCCACGTTGAAACCCTGGAGATACAGCGCCTCGTACTCGGCTGATGTCTCTTTCCAGGCCACGGCCATCGCCAGGAGGTTGCTCCCGCGCGGCGCCGGCTCTTTGGCGCAGTTGGCGACGCCGGCCAGGGTCAGTGTCAGCGCGACGGCGCGACCAAGGACGTCACGCACAGGCGCCCTTATTTCCGACGCTCACCGATCGCCCAGAGGAACGAGGCGGTGCGCATGAAAATTTGACCTTCAGAGATCGCCACCGTGCTGAGGCAGTATGGCGAGCAGTCGTCGGCCAGGCGGTTGGACGCCAACACCTCGAACCTGGGACCGGCGCGATAGACCGTGGTGATCCCTTCCTCTTCAGTAGTCACATAGATCTTGCCGTCAGCCAGAATCGGCGACGCGCTGTACGTGCCCGACGGCAGTCGCTCGGGCCCATACACTGTTGCGCCGGTCCTGGCATCCAACGCGAACGCCACACCACCGTCGCGCACGATATAGAGCAATGTGCCGTCGCTGACCGGTGTGGGCACGTCGGGCCCCTGCGCAAACGTCCACGCCACGTGAGTGCCAGCCACATCGCCTGTGCCTCCCGGCTTGATCGCCACCATCGGGTTGTTGCGCGTCGGGGCAATGACAAGATCACCGACGATCGTGGGAGACGCAACGATGCGGTAGTTGCGGCCGCGCTGCGGATTGAGCACGTCAGCCCGCCAATACTCAGCGCCCGTGGCCGGGTTGTGACCCGACACCACATCGCCGCCGGTGATGATCAGTTCCGGGCGGCCACTCACCTCGGCCCAGGCTGGTGTCGTGTAGGAGTCAGGCGATTCTGACACGGCCTCGGTCAACCGCTCCACATGCCACATGGTCTTTCCGGTCGCCGCGTCAATCTTCAACAGATACGACGGGTCGTCCGTCTTCATCCCATGCAGCACCTGCACGTAGAGCGCGTTGTCTTTGAGTAACGGCGACGACGCGTAGCCCCAGTTCAAGCCGAAGCGGCCATAGTCGGTCTGGACGTTGCGCGACCAGACTTCCTTGCCGGCGAAGTCAAAGGCGCGAAGCGTGCCGACTCCGGTCATCACCCACACGTGTCGTCCATCAGTCACCGGCGAGGGCGACGACATGTTCTGCTTGCGCTCCATGTGATTCGAATCCGCAAGCGGTCGCTTCCAGGACACCGTCTGCGTGCGTCGGTCGATCGCCCACAGCTCAAGAACTCCATTGTTGGCGCCGGTGGCGACGTTCAGGAAGATCGTATCGCCCCAGATGATCGGGGTGGAACCGCTGTAGGCGGGCAGCGACAATTTCCAGGACACGTTCTCTGTCTTGAGGTTGGCGCATACGAACGGCGTCAGCGGCCGGCCCTCCCGCCCACCACCACGGCCCTGCGGGGCCGCGCTGGCACCCATGGAGACTCCGGTTCCGGCAGTACCGGATGCCGGCTCCTCGGCCACGCACGATGCGCCCCATGTGACCGGCAACCCGGTTTCAGTGCTCACACCATTGTGGGAGGGGCCGCGCCAATGGGGCCAGTTGTCAGCGAAGATCGCGGTTCCGGTCGCGACAGTGAGCAACGAAGTCAGGCTGAGAACAGCACGCATGATAAGTCTCCCCGCGGGGATCTTAGCATCAGGCCAGGCTGGCGCAATTACTTGACGACGTTCAATGTCACGTCGAGTTTGATCACTTCGCCACTGGTTTTGTCGGTGGCCACGGAGAACTGCACGGTCTGGCCGTCTCGGAGGATCGGCGAGTTCTGCGCTCTGAAATTCTGGAAGCCGGGCCCCAGCTGCGCTGACTCCCCACCGGGCATCCTGAAAAGCTGGGTGTCCTGGACAGTGAGCGTGACCCTGTACAAACCGTCCGCCAGCGCCTCAGCCTCACAACTGATGTTCGTGCCCAGGGACCGGCGGGAGTAGGACATCGAGTTCCCGTTGCCCGTGAGCACAGGCTGAGGCACGGGCACGTCGCTCCCCATCTGGATATTGGCCTGGCCGCCCGTGTTGACCCACAAGACGAATGGCAGACTCGCGGTCTTCTTTTCACCCTCGAAGCGGGAAATCGCCACCGTCACCTTGAGAGGCACCGACGCCGCCTCTGCCGCACCACCGCGGCCCTGCTGCGCACGTACCGGACTCGCCGCGCCCAGCGCCAGCCCGACCATCAACACCGCCGCACCCAGGTTCCTCGTCATCGCACTCATTTCGTCTCCCCTGCCGCATCCACGCGGCGAATGATCGGGGTCGCACCACCACGACCCCAATTGCTTCCAAGTTCAATGACCACAATTGGCGCCACCACAATCGGCTCCACCACGATCGGCGTCATCCCCGAGCCAGGTGCGGCGACGGCGTCCACCAGCACCAACGTCAGTTTCTGTCCGTTGACATCTGCCCATAGCCCCCGCAATACCGAGGCCTGATTCGTGATGACCTCGAGTCGCGGCTGAGTCTGCGTCGTGGGCTGGGGCACTGCGTCGCTTCTGGTGACCACGCGGCGCACCGAGGCCACGCGCCCGAGAGTGCCGCTACTCGCTTCGGCGTCCGCGATCGTGGCGGGTACCGGCACCGACACAGCAGGAGCCGATGCAAACGTCTCGCCGGTGGGCACGTCCGCCGATGGCCGCCACATCATGACCACCGCCAGCGTCACACTCGCCGCGGCCGCAAGGCCCCACCACATCTGTCGAGTGCGGGCTCGTGACCGGGCCACTCGCGCGCGCACGCCGCCCGCGAAGGACGCCGGCGGCGTCACGTCCAAAGCCGCGCCAAGTTCCGCCAGCTCGTCAGAGCGTTCAGTCATGTCAGCATCTCCTTCAGCAATTTTTTGGCGTCGAACACTCGCGACTTGACAGTGCCCTCGGGTGCCCCCGTCAGCGCCGCCACTTCCTTCATCGAATGTTCCTGAATCGAAGCGAGCACCACCGTCAGCCGAAGGACGTCCGGCAGTCGGTCGATCGCTTCCCACAATCGCCGGGCCCGCTCGGCGGCAATAACCTGTTGCTCGCTCGAGGGCTCGTCGTTCGGCTCGACCGGTACCTGCTCGCGGATCATGCGCCGCCGGTCGCCGCGACGGTGGTCCAGTGCCAGCCGCCATGCCATGCGCACCAGCCAGGCCCGGAACGCCTCGCGGTCACGCAACTGCGCGAACCCCCGGTAGGCGCGCGCAAAGGCCTCCTGCGCCACGTCCTCGGCATCCTGATGATGCCGGAGCACGCTGAACGCCACACGAAACGCCAGCGTGGACGAGTCTTTGAGACGAGCTTCGAATTCCTGATCGATGTCTCGCACGTCAGTGGTCAGGAATCGTGGCACGGCCTGGGCGATTTCACGCATGCGGTCCTGCCGAGCAAGACGCCGCCGACCGGACGCCGGTTGGCGCATCTGTGCTGTTTGAAACATCCGCAGTCAACCGTACCAAGTACGGTTTGCGGTGACCATGGGAGCCCACCCGGCCAAAGGCGATGTCATCGTCCGGCATTCGTCTGGCCGCAAAGCCAATCGATTTGCGGTGCGGACCTCGTCCTGCGCCGACCAGCTCCTGTTTGTTTCCTGCGACGCCGCGGTGGCACATGCGTTGGCGTTTGCCAGATTTGCGGTCGTGGCGGCCTGGATTGACGACCCCGAAGGTGGCCTGGTGCTACTCGAAAGCCATCGGACTGAGCGATTTTCCGCAGGCCCGTCGCACGAACAGACCGCAGACGCCATTAAGCGGCTTGCGCACGGTGCCGTCCGCGTGGCACCGAACCTGCAACCCTGACCTGGATGCATCGTCGAAATCTGTTGCGCCTGATGGGGCTGGCGTCGTTGGCGCCTGCCCTGAAGCCTCTTTCCGGCTTCCAGACCAGTTCACCGGACGTTGAGCTCGAGCTGACGGCGGCGCCGGGCGAGGTCAATCTCCTGCCTGGGGCAGCGACGCGCGTGTGGCGGTTCACCGGCCGAGTCCTCAGGGGTCCAGCGAACTCGCTTGAAACCAATGAGGGTTCGTACCTCGGCCCCGTAATTCGCCTTCGCCGGGGCCAGCGGGTGCGCATCCGGTTCCGGAATCGTCTGAACGAACCATCGATCGTCCACTGGCATGGACTCGACGTGCCCGACGTGGCCGACGGCCATCCGCGACTGGCGGTGGAGGGCGGGCGCGACTACGTGTACGACTTCGAGGTCATCAACCGGGCCGGCACCTACTGGTATCACCCGCACCCCCACATGCGCACCGGCGCCCAGGTGTATCAGGGGCTGGCCGGCCTCCTGTTGGTGTCTGACGCCGAAGAAGAGGCCTTGGGACTGCCGTCGGGAAGCGGCGAGTTGCTGTGCGTGCTTCAGGATCGCCGCATCGATGCACGCAATCAGTTCGAGTACGCCGCCGGCGGCATGGGCATGGCGGCAATGATGCAGACCATGAACGGCTGGCTGGGCGACACGGTGCTGGTCAACGGGCGACCGCTGCCGGTGACGGGCGTGGACCGCCGAACCTACCGCGTCCGCATCCTCAACGGGTCCAACGCCCGCATCTACAAACTCGCGTGGAGCGATGGCACGCCGGTCACGATCATCGGAGGCGACGGCGGGTTGCTGGAACGGGCACGCACGACGCGGACGCTCACGCTTGCGCCCGGGCAACGCGCCGACGTGTTGCTGGACCTGTCGGCACACGCGGCAGGTTCCACCGTAGAGCTGCGCAGTCTCACCTATCCCGCCGACGCCGCCGGCCGCGTCGGGATGATGGCCGAGACGTCTCGGCTGCCGCAGGGCGCGGCTATCACCTTGATGTCGATGAAGGTCTCAGGCACCGTGGGCGCACACTTTCGACTGCCCGACCGCCTCTCGGCGCCCGTGCCACTCTGGGCGATCAGGACCGACGCGCCGGTACGTCGCGTGCCTCTCGTGTTTCGTCAGATGAACTGGCTGCTCGCCGGACGTACGTTCGAGATGGAGACCGCCGCTGCGGACGAAACGGTGGCGGCCGGCGCCACGCAGGTGTGGGAACTGGTCAACGAGGCCAACCCGATGGGCATGGCGATGGCGCATCCCATCCATCTGCACGGGCGGCAGTTCCGTGTGCTGTCACGGTCGGGCGCAGAGACCAATCCGCTCAGCGAAGGCTTCAGCGATGGCGCGCCGACGGACACGGTGCTCGTGCTGCCGGGCCAGACCGTGCGCCTGCAGGTGACGTTCTCCCAGTACCCCGGCCTCTACCTGTATCACTGCCACATTCTCGAGCACGAAGACATGGGGATGATGCGCAACTTCCGCATCACCGGCCGGCGTCTTTCGTAGCGCGCGCCGGGTCTCAAGCGCGCGGTCGCGGCCTTGAGACCCAGGCCGCGCTACGTTCCACTTTCATCAGCTCCACGACGTCAATTCTGGTCCCGTCAGCCGCACGCTTCGACGCCACGACCCGCACACGCCGCCATCCGCCGCCCAGCCGAAGGGCGGGGTCACCCTTGACTCCAATGAGGACGACAACGCCCCGGTCACCGGCGGTGAAGGAATACGCTGAGGCGGGTTGACCAGTGTCATGAAACGTCGTTGACGCCCGGCCAAACACGGTCTCTATGGCGCGGTGCCCCGCCACATAGGCGTCGGCACACCTCTGCTGGACGGGGCCCGGCAGCTCGGCCATCAGTCCCGCCTGCGAATGGTGAACGCCACCCAGTTGGAACGCGCGGTCAAGTACACCCAGTGCAAAAAATGCGGCGGGCTCGCTCCAGCGTTGCCGGCCCGTTTCACTGCCGGGGCGCTCGTCTGCCCCTATTGGCTCGTTGTTGATCACCGGCACACCTTGCGCCACGACAATCTCGAAGAGCGATCGCACACCCGACACTTGCGGCCACATCTCGCCGCCGCGATCGAGATGCGCGGTGATGTACGTGCCGCCGCGCGTCGGATAGGTGTTACTCGAGGGGACGTCGGACTCAGCCGCACCGACCGCCCACACCAACCGGCGCGGTGTGGCGATGTCCTCACCCCACGATCGGAGGCGATCGGGCGTCAGCTCCTTCGCCTGCGTTGAGTTGCCCACTTCGTTCGCCAATTCCAACACGACGCCGCGGCGACCGGCGAGAATGTCCGCAATGTCCTGCAGATGCGCCCGGGCGTCGTATCCGGATGCGGTATCGGTCAGGGCGGTGACCTCCACCACCAGTCCGCGTGCTGCCGCGCGATCGAGCAACGCGGGCAACTCCGCCCGCGCGTGTGCCGGCGTCTGTGGCGCCCACATCAGCGCGCCGGCAAACACACGCACGCCGTTGAATCCTGTTCGAGCGGCCCAATCAAGAAACGCCGTCTGTTGTGCGGGGGTGCGCGAGAGCAGGGTCAGGCCCGACACCCAACGGGGGATGTAGCGTGCTCCCGCCTCGTCTACGAACTGCCGGCCCTCAACACGCAGTTGTGGGACCAGCTGATTCTTCTCTCCACCGGTCACCAGGGCCACCGAGAGAATGGCGACCACGGCCGCAGCAATTTGGCGCACACTCGATTGTCGCGCTTTTTTTGCGGACGCTCCCGTCACCTTTTGGACGGTCGTGACCACTTGAGGGTGATGACTACCATGACCCTCTCCTCCCACCCCGTCGCCACCTCGTCTGACGACCGACTCTGGCAGGCCGCTCGATCCGGCAATCCCGACGCCTTCGGCCTGATCGTCGAGCGCTATCAGTCGCTCGTGTGTTCGGTGGCGTACTCAGGCCTTGGCAACCTCGCGGCCTCCCAGGACCTGGCGCAGGAGACGTTTGTCACCGCCTGGCGCCAGATCGGTGACCTGCGCGAACCCGACAAACTTCGCGGCTGGCTCTGCGGCATTGCGCGCACGCTTGTGGCGAACGTGCGGCGCCGTGACGCGCGGCGCGGCGGCGCACCGGCGTCGCTTGACGCGATTGGCGAGCCCGCAGCGCTCGCGGACGACCCGCTCGCCCAGGCCGTCACACGCGAAGAAGAGGCGCTGCTGTGGCGGGCCATCGGCGCGTTGCCCGAGTCCTACCGTGAGCCGATCGTCCTCTTCTACCGCGAAGACCAGTCTGTGGCTGGCGTGGCCGAGCTGCTCAACCTGAGCCAGGACACCGTCAAGCAGCGGCTCTCGCGAGGCCGGGCGATGTTGCGCGGTGAGGTGGCGTCGATGGTGGAATCCACGCTCTCGCGCACGCGCCCGAGCGGCGCCTTCACCGCTGGTGTGCTCGCGGCCATCGCGGTGGCGGCGCCGACGACGAGCGCAGCGGCGACCGTGGGTACGGCTGCCGCTGCCACGGGCGCGGCGTTGTCGACAAATGGCGCGCTCGGTCTTGGCGGCGCGGTTGTCGTCGGTCCCGCCGCAGGACTGGCCACGGCGTGGCTCGCGTCGAAGTTGTTGCGTGTGACTGCGCGGTCTGCCGCTGAGCAACGAGTCATCGGCCAGCAGTTCCGGCAGGGCGTCACGTTCGCCTTCGTCATGGTCGTCGGTTTGATCGTGGGGATCTTCGGCAGCCTGAAGTACTTCGCGGACTCACCGTGGGTGCTGATCACGCTGACCTGTGTGTGGACCGGCATCCTGTTGGTACGGCTCGGCCTTGTGAACGATGGCCTTCAGCGCGAGATCGATCGCATTCGCATCGAGACGGGCACGACCGACGCCCAGTATGCGCAGCATCTTGCAAGCCGTGGGGTCACCGCCGGTCCACGACGTTACTCGTCGTCGTCGCAGCTGTTCGGACTTCCCCTGTTCGCGTTTGCGACCGGCGGACTTGATGTTGGTTCGTACCGCACGCGCGGTGCACGAGGATGGATTGCGATTGGTGACCTGGCGATCAGCCCCCTCCTCGCAATTGGCGGATTGGCTGTGGCACCCATTGCGATCGGTGGCGCCACGGTTGGCGTGCTCAGTCTCAGCGTGGCGGGCTTGGCCTTTGGCGTACTGGCCTTCGGCAGCATCGCGGCAGGCTGGTGGGCCATCGGCGCGGTCGCAGTCGGATGGAAGGCGGCCGCAGGTGCGGTGGCGGTAGCGCGCGACTATGCGGTGGGCAGCATGGTTCGCGCGGCCGAGGCAAACACGACGGTGGCGGTTGAGTGGTTCAAGTCGCAGTGGTTCACGCCGGTCGCCGCGGTGTTTGGCTCGCTGGTCCCCGTACTCATCCTGCTCTCCATCGTCATTCCGCTCGGCCTCATCGCTCGGCGCGCGTGGCGACTGCGCCGTATCTGACTGATCGCGTCGGTGGGGTTGCTCAACGTGAACGGCCGCGGCCTTGAGACCCAGGCCGCGTTATGGCTCAGCTACACCACAGAGACTACGGGCTCGTGCTCAACTGCGCTCTCGTGCACGGTGTCGGCCAAGTCTCACAGGGACCAACGTCGAGCAGCGGCGGATCGCGCCGCCCGGCCGCTGAGAACACGAGCCCGAAGAGAAGACGGATCAGCACGGAGTTGGGTAGAATGAACGTCCTTCAGGTGGTGTATTTTTCGAGCGGCGGACTGGCCCAGTTTTCGAGCGGCGCAACCAGAACGGGATCAATCGGGGATCATGAGGGTCTGACGCCGGTCGTGCGACGTTGCGACTCGCGCAATTTTCTAGAAAGAACAAAGAGAAGTGGTGCGCCCGGGTGATTCTTTTCGCAGGCCAGAGCCAGTGGGCATGTAGGCAAACCAGCCCGGACACCGGAGGGTAAGCGCAGTCGAAAGTAAGGGGATTTTGATTCAGGTGGGCGTGAGGGTGGGCGTAATCCTTAGATCCGGAGCACGACCCCAGAAGCAAAATTGAGTTTCTCCGAGGGATAAGGATATGAGCCCGGGTGGAATCGAACCGAGAACCAACAGATTAAGAGTCCTGGTGAGAACGCGATCCCACAGGATCAGGTCAGCGTTTTGGGAGCCTAGTTCGATGCCGACCGGATCAGAGGGTCTGCTGGCCCGGCTGCGACACCTGCTCAACTGGGCGATCGCGGAAGGCATGCTTGACGAGGGCTGCGCTTGCGTCTACTCACCGACACGAGCGGTTTCCCCGAGCCAAGGAAGGCATTGCTATCGAGCGAGGACGCGACATTTCTAACGAGCGGTGACAGTCGGGTCGGGGCGGATTTGACAGAAGCGCACGCACTTGGGTATGTTGCCGATCCCACCAGTCACCCGGGCTTCTGGGTTGTGTTCACCGATCCCCTGGCCAAGCACCATTGTTCCACGCGATCGCTCTACGTGTCGTCTGCACGCGGTCGAGGACCCCAATGGCGCGGCGCCTGTGGACGGAGGCATAGGACATGTCCGAGAACATCTACGATCCCAAGTCCCCCGGCGATGACGTCGTCGGCACTGCTTCTATCGGCGACGAGATTCGGCGCAACGAGGCGCTGCTCCAGGCAGGCGCCCTGCAGCGCGCGATCTTCAACAGCGCCAATTTCTCGAGTATTGCGACCGACGCGAAGGGCGTCATTCAGATCTTCAACGTCGGTGCCGAGCGCATGCTGGGCTACACAGCCGCCGCGGTGATGAACACGATCACGCCGGCGGACATTTCCGATCCCCAGGAAGTGATCTTGCGTGCCACCGCGTTGAGTGTGGAATTCAGCACCCCGATTGCCCCGGGGTTTGAGGCCCTGGTCTTCAAGGCCTCGCGCGGGATCGAAGACATTTACGAGCTCACCTACATCCGCAAGGATGGGAGCCGGTTCCCGGCGGTGGTGTCGGTCACGGCGCTGCGCGATGTGGAGAACGACATCATCGGGTATCTGCTGATTGGCACTGACAATACCGCGCGCAAGCAGGCAGAAGAAGCGCTGCTCAAAGCCGGCGCCCTGCAGCGCGCGATCTTCAACAGCGCCAATTTCTCGAGTATTGCAACAGACGCGAAGGGCGTCATTCAGATCTTCAACGTCGGGGCCGAGCGGATGCTGGGCTACGCGGCCACCGAGGTGATGAACACGATCACCCCGGCGGACATTTCCGATCCGCAGGAAGTGGTTGCGCGCGCGAAGGCGCTCAGCGTCGAGCTCGGCACGCCGATCACGCCCGGCTTCGAGGCCCTGGTCTTCAAGGCCTCGCGCGGGATCGAAGACATCTACGAGCTCACCTACATCCGCAAGGACGGGAGCCGGTTCCCGGCGGTGGTGTCGGTCACGGCGCTGCGCGATGTGGAGAACGCCATCATCGGGTATCTGCTGATTGGCACCGACAATACCGCGCGCAAGCAGGTCGAAGAAGAGCAGAAGAAACTCGATCAGCGCCTGCGCGACCAGCAGTTCTATACGCGCTCGCTTATCGAATCCAACATTGACGCCCTCATGACGACCGACCCGTCGGGCATCATCACCGACGTCAACAAGCAGATGGAAGCGCTCACCGACTGCACGCGCGACGAGCTCATCGGCGCGCCATTCAAGAACTACTTCACCGATCCGGAGCGGGCCGAGGCGGCCATCAAGCTGGTCCTGAACGAAAAGAAGGTCACCAACTACGAACTCACCGCGTGCGCCAGGGACGGCAAGACCACGGTGGTGTCCTACAATGCGACCACCTTCTACGACCGAGACAGGACGCTGAAGGGTGTGTTCGCCGCCGCACGCGATGTCACGGAGCGCAAGCACATCGAACACATGCTGCAGGAAAAGAACGTCGAACTGGAGAGCGCCAAGTCCATCGCGGAAAACGCCAACCTCGCGAAATCGACTTTCCTTTCCAGCATGAGCCATGAGCTGCGCAGCCCGCTCAATGCGATCCTCGGTTTCGCTCAGCTGATGCAGTCCGACTCCCAGTCGCCGACGCCTTCTCAGAAGGAAAGCATTGCCCAGATTCTCGATGCGGGATGGCATCTGCTGAACCTGATCAATGAAATCCTGAATCTCGCGGTGATCGAGTCTGGGCAGGTCTCGCTGTCTGGTGAACCGGTGTCACTGGAGGAGGTGATGCTCGAATGCCAGGCCATGATGGAACCGCAGGCGCATCAGCGCGGCATTGGCATGGTCTTTCCGCAGTTCGATACCCCCTGCTTCGTCAGTTCCGATCGAACCCGATTGAAGCAGGTCCTCATCAACCTGCTTGCCAACGCGATCAAATACAACAAGGTGCGGGGCACGGTCGTCGTGGACTACGCCGTGAGCGCCCCGGAACGCATTCGCGTCAACATTCGGGACACCGGCGCAGGATTGGACCCCGTTAAGCTCACGCAGCTGTTTCAGCCGTTCAATCGCCTCGGGCAAGAGGCCGGAACAGAGGAAGGCACGGGCATCGGTCTCGTGGTCACCAAGCGCCTGGTCGAACTGATGGGGGGCGCGATCGGCGTGGACAGCACGGTCGGGGCAGGAAGCGTGTTCTGGATCGAGCTGCTCTCGGCTGATGCACCGCAAGCGATCGCTGAAGCAAGCGAGGCTGCCGCCGATGCCCCACCGCACGCAGCGTACGGCGCGCGGCTACGCACCCTGCTCTGTGTCGAGGACAACCCGGCCAACCTGAAGCTGGTTGAGCAACTCATCGCACGCCGTCCCGATATACGCCTGCTGACCGCGGCAACCGGGACTGTCGGCATCGAGATTGCGCGCGCCTCCCAGCCGGAGGTGATCCTGATGGACATCAATCTACCTGACATCAGCGGTATCGAAGTCATGAGAATCCTGCGCGACGACCCGGCAACCGCGCACATCCCCGTCATTGCATTGAGCGCCAATGCGATGCCACGCGACATCGAAATGGGGTTGAAGACAGGATTCTTCCGGTATCTCACCAAGCCAATCAAGTTGAATGAATTTATGGACGCGCTGAACGTGGCGCTGGAATCTGCCGACGACGGGCGTCGTGTCCAGTAATGTGATCGAAGTCGAGCACCATCGATTCGGAGATGCCCAGGTCGACTGTGACGCTGCTGCCTTACCGTTCGTCGCGCGGCCGCCAAGCGCACCCTGATGTGGGCGTGAAATGCGAGGGTACTCCTCGACCGCCTCTTCGTTTTCTTTCCCTTTGCCGCTCACAGCGGCTCGGTCACGAGGGGGGGCTGAGATAATTCGAGATAGCCACCAGGAAGTCGTGGTAGGTCAGCGGCTTGGTGATGTAGCCATCACAGCCTGCGGATCGAATGCGGTCCTCGTCGAGCGTCGTCGCCAGCCCGGTGAGGGCGACGATCGGAATGGCGCGCGTCGCGGCGTCCCGCTTGAGCAGCTTCGTGGCTTCGAGGCCGTCTATGCCTGGGAGCTGGATATCCATCACGATCAGGCTGGGTTGTTCGTCGCGCGCCAGCCTCAGGCCAACCTCTGCATTCGTCGCGCTGATCACGGTATGGCCCGCCGACTGCAGCATCAATGTCGCCACCTTCATATCGGCGGGGGTGTCTTCGATGATCAGGATTTTGGCCATATCGGGCGATTCTCTGCGGGGCTCCAGCTGGGCGACGCCAGCGGTGAAAACCCACAGACATCTTGAGCTGACTGTTCAGCATTGTACACGTTGAACCGAATCTTGACGCGCGTCTGAACGTGTGTTTTTGTCGTGCAATACCGTCGGTGTTCACGTTTTCCTGGGAAAACGTGGTGAGCCCGGGTGGAATCGACCACAACGGCGAGGCCGAAGGCGGGAGCCGTGTGGCTGATGACACCCGTGGCGAACCAACCTGAAGCGAAGCGAAGGATGGTGAGCCCGGGTGGAATCGAACCACCAACCAACAGATTAAGAGTCTGCTGCTCTGCCAATTGAGCTACGGGCCCACAAAAAGTGGGGTCTTTCTCTTGCGTGTCGCGGCGCAGCCAGCCGTAGCCGCGAGCGCAGCGAGCGCCTGGCGAAGGATGGTGCGTCCGGCAGGATTCGAACCTGCGACCTTTGGCTTCGGAGGCCAACGCTCTATCCAACTGAGCTACGGACGCAATTTCGATCCGTCAATCCTGGTGCGCCAACAACACATCGCGCCATGGTGCGCCCGGAGGGACTTGAACCCCCAACCTACGGGTTCGAAGCCCGGTGCTCTATCCAATTGAGCTACGGGCGCACAGCAATGAAGCGTATCACAGGGACCCCGTCGGTACGGGCAAGGGATTTCTCGCGAAACACAAATCCGCCACCTCGCGGCCGCCAATGATGTGCTCCTGGATAATCCGCTCGGCATTTTTTGGCGTGACGCCCCGGTACCACGTGCCGTCCGGATACACCACCGCGATGGGGCCGCCGGTGCAGATGCGAAAACACCCCACGCGGGTCCGGTACGCGGGCCCATCAGGCCCGGACAAGCCCAGTTCCTTCATCCGGCCTTTGACGTAGACCCACGTCTTCTGCCCCTGTTCGGCATCCACACAATCGGGACCAATACATACAAAGAGGTGCCGGGTCAGCTTGCCGACGCCAAACGATGCAGCGGCGGCCTCGGGTGTCGTACGTGACTTGCCCATCAGATTGCCGATTCCACCGGCAGCCCGGCTTTGCGCCACGCGCCCATGCCGCCAATCAAGTTGATGACGTTGTCGAACCCGTGCGCCTTCAGCACACTCGCGCCAATGGACGACCTCGCGCCGGCCGCGCATTGGACGACGAGGGGTTTGTCGCGGGGAATGTCAGCAAGGTGATCGGCGAGGTACCCGAGGTTGATGTGCTGCGCGCCCGCGATGCGCCCGCCGTCCCACTCATTTTGATTGCGCACGTCCAGCAGGGTCACGGCATTGTGTTCGAGTGATGCCTGCAGGTCCTGCACGGTCACCTGCGGCACTGTGCCCAGCGGACGCTCACCGGCGGCCCATGCGTCGATCACGCCGGCATCAAAGTAGCCGGCGATGCGGTCGAGGCCAATCATCGCCAAATCGCGCACCGCCATGTCGATTCCGGATGCCGGCTCGTCAACAATCAGAAAGAAGTCCTGGTCGTACGGCACGAGCCAGCCGGCCCAGGTGGTGAAGCTGGCGTTGAGCGGAATGTTGATCGTCCCTGGCACATGGCCAGCTGCATAGGCCGCCGCCGACCGGGTGTCGATCACGATCGCCTTCGCGCCAAGCTTCGCGTCGAGCGCTTCGACCTGCAGAAACTCGGGTCGTCTGAACCCGTGCAGAATTCTCGGCCCCTCCTTGTTCACGCGTTTCATCTCGGCGAAGTACTTGGGCGGCTCCGGCTGGCCGGCCAGCACCGCCGCGACAAACTCGCCTTCGGTCTTCGCCTGGAACGCCCAATTGAAGCGCCGCTCGTACCCCAGCGTGCTGTGAGGAATGGCGCTGATGCCTTTGCCGCATGACGACCCCGCGCCGTGTCCGGGCCACACCTGCAGCCAGTCGGGCTGCGGCGCAAACTTCTGCAGGCTGGCGTACAGCGCGCGAGCGCCCACCTCCATCGTGCCCTTGATGTTCGCGGCCTTCTCGAGCAGGTCTGGGCGCCCGACGTCGCCCACGAAAATGAAGTCGCCCGACGCAACGGCAATGGGCTCTGACGCGCCCGCCGCATCCGTCACCAGAAACGAAATGTGCTCGGGGGTGTGACCGGGCGTGTGCACCACGTCGATGAGCACGCTCCCCACGGTGATGCGATCGCCATCCTTCACCAGGGTCGCGCCCGACTCGGCCGCAAAGGCGTACTTCCAGTTCGCATCGCCTTCGTCCGACAGATACAGGGTGGCCCCGGTCCGCGCCGCCAGTTCCCGGCTGCCCGACACGAAGTCGGCATGGATGTGGGTCTCGGTCACGTGCGTGACCTTCACGCCCTCGACCTCTGCTGCCTTGATGTACTGATCGATATCGCGATTCGGATCGATGACAATTGCCGCACCGGCACCCGGGCAGCCGATCATGTAACTGGTCTGCGCCACCTTCGGCTCAAAGAAACGTTTCAGGAACATGGGGGTATTGTACTCAGGTGCCTCGCTACAAACTCATCATGGAATATGCCGGCACCCGGTACTCCGGCTGGCAAATTCAACACAACGCCCGCACGGTCCAGGGCGAACTCCATCGGGCGCTCGAGGAGGCCACGCGGGGCCGGCACTTCGAGACCTACGGCTCGGGCCGCACCGACGCCGGCGTTCACGCGCTCGGCCAGGTTGTCCACGTGGACCTGCCCAACGCGCTCCCGCCCGACACTCTGGTCGCGCGCATCAATGACGGGCTGCCTCACGACATCAATGTGCTCTCGGCCGAACGGATGCCGCCACGCTTCCACGCGCGTCACAGCGCCGTGGCGCGACGCTACAGGTATCAACTCTCGCGCCGCCGGTCGGCCTTCGAAAAGCCGTATGTCTGGTGGGTGCGCGAGCCCCTCGACCTGGTCCGCATGCGCGCTGCCGCAACCCATCTGGTCGGCTTCTCCGACTTCCGGAGCTTCACTGACGATGACCCGGACGAGAAGTCCACGCAGGTCCTGTTGCAGGAATTGACGCTGACCGAGCAGCACCACTTGATCGTGGTCCACGTGACCGGGTCACACTTTCTCTGGAAGATGGTTCGGCGGATTGTCGGCGTGCTCGTCGAGGTGGGCAAAGGCGGCTTGACGCCCGGCGACGTGGGACGCCTGCTCCAGAAAGAATCCCCGCTGACGGCGACACTGACGGCGCCGGCAGCGGGGCTGTTTCTGGAGCGAGTCGACTACCCTACCACTTCACAATGAGCCGGCCCCAGGTGGTGTGCGCCTTGTACGGGGCGTACGTGTAGTAGAGCAGCACGTTGTTGCCGGCCACGAGTGACGACTGCGCGGCGGCGTCCAGCGTGAAGTCCTGCACATCGTACTTGTCGTACCAGTAGGTCACGCCCAGCGAGATGTGACGGTTGATCTCGAAGACCGCGTCCACCGAGGCCCGCGTCAGGTCGCTCTTGATCTCCGGCAACGCCACCGGCGTCGGCAGCGTCGACGGCACGATGGCCTCTTCGGGCAGCGTGCGGTTCGGCACCGGGCCGGTGATGTACTCGTACGTCGCCCGCGTGCGGTTGTAGTCGTAGCGGAAGAACAGGTCCAGCTTCTCGGCGATCTTCAGGACGTCCGCATTGAAGAGCACCGAATGCACCTTGTCGCCGGCGTCGGTCGCCCAGTTGCGCGACGGGTCCAGCGTCTGCGGGCCCGGGTTCGCCTGGCGTGACCGCTGCAGACTGTTGTAGTCCTCATACGAGTAGGACGCGCCCACATTGAACCGCTCGGTCGGGCTGCCTTCGAATCCGGCCGAATACACGTTGTGGTTGTTGTCGCGCAGGCCGAATTCGCTGTTCAGATAGTCGTCACGGCCGATGGCCGTCGACAGGTTCAGCGCCCAGTTCGTGACGGGCATGAACGATCCGACCATCGTGAACCGATTGCGGTCGCGTTCGGCGAGGTCGAAGTGCCGCATGCCGGGCTGTTCAGTCACATCCGTCAGGATCTTCACGTCGAAGCCCTCGCCCCGCCGCTGCGCGTATTCATACATCGCACGGACGCTGACCAGGCCTGTGCTGAGCGTATCAACCTTGATCCGCATCGAGTTGTCCACGGTGGATTCGAAGATGCGATGCGTCCTGTCCTCCTGATGCCGCGTGGCGCCAAACGTCAACGCCACCGGCCCCTTCGGCGTGAACTTGATGTCGGCATCAAGCGTGTGCCGCAGCAGGCCGAACGGCTCCGAGTGGAGCGGCGACGCCGGCGTCGACAGGGTGCCGTCGTACCCGACACGCCGCACCGCCTCGTACTCCGGTGTCTGGTTGTCGTAGTCGAAGTACCGGTACCGCAGGTTGACACTCACAAGCGACGACGGGCGCGAGACGAAGTTGATGTTCGCCGCGGTCGTCTTGGCTTCCGCATTGAGCGTCGCACGGTCGGGTGCCCCGGCGGCTGCGAGCACCGCCGAGTTACTCGTCAGCGGCAACACCTGGCCGTTGTCATCCTTGAGCGTACTCATCGCGGCATACGCCGTGAGCCGCGACTTCTTCGGCATCTTGATCGAGATCATGCCGTTGACGCCCAGCCGGATGCTGCTCACCGGCAACGACAGGCGACCGGCGGACGCCGTGCCTGAAATGTCCGTCGCCCGCAACGGATTGTCGAACAGTACCGAGGTGACGTTGTTCGTGAACCACGATCCGCTGTACCCGGCCCGGAGCAACATCCGGCCGCGCTCGTATTCCGCCGAGCCGTCGAAGTCGGTCAGCGAATGGTCGATGGGCGCCGCGAACTCCACGACCTGCCCATGGCCGAACGAACCGCCAAACGGCTGTCCGCCCTCGCGCGTGGTGTGCTTGAAGTTGACCCGCAGCGACGCCTCGGGCACCGGCAGAAACTCGAACCCGCCTTCGCCGCTGTGCCGTTTCGACTTGAGGTCGAACGCCGGCGAGCCGTTCACCAGGGCCAGCAGGGCCGCCGGCCTTGCCGCAGTCGACAAGCTCTGCAACTGCAGCTGAATGGCATCGTCTATACGGAACTCATTCGCACCAACCAGCGTGTAGGGCGTACGGGTCGTACGGCTCAGTAACATCGGAATCTGGTCCCATGTCGCCGAGGCGTTGAGCCGGCCTGGGCGCACGAACCTGCCGATGTAACGCTGGTCGGAACGGCCCACGTGGCTGGCGTCAAAGTCGAAGAACCAGCCCTTGCTCTCCGAGCGCAGCTTGAACCCTTCAAGGAACAGGCCGTCGCCCAGGTCGCGGTAGCGCTCGTATCGGGCGCCATCGCCGGTGATGCTGGAACCCCGCACGCCGAAGTCCGCCCATCCACGGGTGAGCGAGGTCTCGGGAGTCGACGCGGTTTGTGCGAACGCGGACGTGGGGAACAGGGCGACCGCAAGAATCAGAAGACGAGTGAGTTTGCGCATGATGGCCCTCTCCTAACGCACGAACATATTGCCCGCGGGATGATTCGACCCGTGGATGGTGGAGTGGCACGTCACACAGGACCTCGCATACACGCGGACGCTGGTGGCCACGAGTCCGGCGTCATAGATCGTGCTGGGATGGCGCGTGGCCACATGGCATCGCTGGCAGAGCGCCGGCGGCTTGGAGACCAGCATCCGGTCGTTGGCTGAACCATGGGCATCGTGGCAGGTTGTGCAGCCCTCGCGCGACGGCGCGTGTTCCCACAGGAAGGGGCCGCGTTTGTCGGCGTGACATGAGACACACGTATCCGCGACAGAGTCGCCCTTGCGGAGCAGCTTCACGTTCGTCGAACCGTGGATATTGTGGCACGTCGAACATTCGAGTTTGCCTTCGCGCACCGGCATGTGGCCGGACCGATCGACCTTGGAGACCTTGTCGCGATGGCAGGAGGCACAGACGTCCATCTGGCTCGCTTTCTTCAGGGCGCCCTTGGCCGAAAGCGGCGTGTGCACGCTGTGGCACGTCGTGCAGGCCACGCCTCGTGACTCATGCTGACTGCCATCCCACAGGGCGTGTTCGCCGCGTGTATGACACGTCGTACACGTCGCGTTGGCCTGGTCGGCCGACATCGTCTTGAATGAGAGCGGTTTGACGCTCACCGGGTCTTCGATGTGTTTGCTGCCGGGTCCATGGCAGGTTTCACAACCCTGTTGGGCGGCGGGCGACCGCGGGTCCGCGGCGCGATGATGCGGGGTCTCGGCGTACTTGGCCATGGCCGCTTCGTGGCACGTCAGGCACGTCGCCTGGCCCACATACGTGGCCCCTGCCGCGACCGCCGCCTGCGCAGGATTCACTACCATCGCGGATTTTTCCGCAGCAGCCGGGGGCGCGCTGCTCTCGGGCATGTTCGCGCGCATGGTCCCGAAAGCAGCCAGCCACACCACAAATGCGCTGGCCATCCAGACCATTGGACCCAACCTGCGGATACGTTCACCCATATCAAGCCTCCAGACCGACGTCTACTTCTCCGCTTGAGCAAAGCAAGAACCGGGCCGAAGTCCTGAACCTGTCGGTTCGTTCGCTATTTCAGTGAAAATTTCTCGATCCGATAGCGGATCTGGTCGCGATGGAGGCCAAGGAGCTTGGCCGCCCGGGTCTGGTTGCCACCCGCCCGTTCGAGGGCCTGCACGACCAGGCTTCGTTCAACCTCCTCGAGATTCACGCCGGCGGCAGGCAGGGCGAACCCTCCCGTCTCGGCCTCGTCAGACGCACCGGCGGAGCCCCGAATCGTCTCGAAGTCTGCCGGGTCCAGTACGCCGTCTTCGGTCATCAGCACCGCGCGCTCCACGAGGTTCCTGAGCTCGCGCACGTTGCCCGGCCACGCGTACGCCTTGAGCAACTGCTCGGTGGCGGCGGTCATCCCCGGCACCGAGCGCTTGAACTCGCGTGCGAAGGTCTCGACAAAGTGCTGCGCGAGCAACGCGATGTCGTTGCCCCGATCGCGAAGCGGTGGAATCTCGATGCGCAGCACATTGAGGCGAAAGTAGAGGTCCTGCCGGAATTTGCCGGCGCGCACGGATTCCTCAAGGTTGCGGTGAGTGGCCGCCACCACGCGCACATCCACATGCACATCGGCGGTACCACCCACCCGTCGAAACGTCTTCTCTTCCAGAAACCGCAGCAGTTTGGCCTGAAGGGCCGGGCTCATTTCCCCTATCTCATCCAAGAACACGGTGCCATCGTCTGCCTGCTCGAGCAGGCCGCGTTTCTGCTGTCTGGCGTCGGTAAACGCGCCGCGTTCGTACCCAAACAGTTCTGACTCGAGCAACGTCTCTGCCAGGGCCGAACACGTGATATTGAGAAACGGCCGCGCCGCACGATGGCTCGAATAATGGACGACCTTCGCCAGCAGGTCCTTGCCGGTGCCGCTTTCTCCGGTGATGAGCACGGTGGACCCTGGGCTCGTCGCCACTTTCCGGACGAGCGCCTTGGTCCGCTGCATCGGCTCAGACTCGCCGATGATCGAAGCGGGGCTGAAAGGGCGGGCCAGGCCCTCGCGCAGCGTGCGCAGTTCCCGCCGCAGTCGCGTCGCCTCCAGCGCCCGAGTCACGCGCAACGCCACGTCGTCCAAATCAAACGGTTTGGTGGCGTAGTCGTACGCGCCGGCCTTCATGGCCTCGACAACGGTTTCGACCCCCTTGTGTGCAGTCAGCATGACCACAAGGATGTCCAGGTCGAGATCGCGGAGCTTGCGCAGCACCACCAAACCGTCGTCATCCGGAAGTCTGTAATCGAGCAGCACCAGATCCACGCCCCGCTCGGCGCGGTCAATCGCTTCGGCGGCGGTCCCCGCCTCGGTGACGACATGCCCGTCGGCGCGGAGCCGTTCGGCGAGCGACCATCGAATCAGGGGTTCATCGTCAACAACCAGCACTCGTCGAACAGCCATGCAGCGGTGAGTATAGGGCCACGAGGCCTCCTCTAGCAGGCTGCCGGTGTGGCGGCGGCGTCAACCAGGGCCACCATTTCGACGAGGTCGAACGGCTTGACGACAAATGAGTGGACGCCCACCTCTCGGGCCTGGGTTGCGTCGTCGGCGGTGCCATGGGCGGTCATGACAATCATCGGGACATCGGGACGCAGCGCGCGCAGTTCACGCACCAGGGAGAGATCAGAGACGTCCGGAAGACGCAGGTCCATGAGGATGACAAAAGGCTGCCGGTGAAGCGACTGAACGGCCGACCGCGCCTCGGCGCCCGAAGCCGCCTGCCGCACGGTCCAGCCGGCGTCGGTCAGTCCTTCGGACAACGACCAGCGGATCAACGCCTCGTCGTCAACGACGAGCACCGTTCTGGGCACTATTCGGCGGCTCATGGGGAGAATTTCCTGCACATTCAATCGGCCATCACAAAAATTTCCAGTAAATCCGGCCTCGATTGCAATCCTGATTCCCACTATATTCAAGGCTTGGGCCATGACTGACTCCACCGCCAACCCTCCCGAGTCGGACCACGCTCTTCGGCGATCGATCAAGGACCTGGCCGACCTGAAGTTTGCGCTCGACCAGTCGGCCATTGTGGCGACCACTGATGTCGAAGGCACCATCACGTTCGTCAACGACAAGTTCTGCGAGATTTCAAAATACCCCCGTGAGGCCCTGATCGGCCAGAACCACCGCCTCCTCAACTCCGGCCTGCACCCCATTGAGTTCTTCCGCGAGATGTATCAGACCATCGGACGCGGCAAAGTGTGGCACGGCGAGTTGCGGAACCGTGCACGGGACGGCAATGACTACTGGGTCGATACGACGATCGTGCCGTTCCTCGACGAGCGCGCCAAGCCCTACCAGTACATCGCCATTCGCTTCGATATCACGGAGCGGAAGCGATCTGAGGCGGCGCTTCGCGAGCAGAGCGCGCTCGCCCAGGTCGGCAAAATGGCGGCCGTGGTCGCGCATGAAGTTCGGAATCCGCTGGCCGCGATCCGTGGTGCCCTCCAGGTCATCGGCCGGCGGATAGACCCGGCCAGCCCCGAACACGGAATCATTCGCGAAGTCATTTCGCGCGTGGACGGGCTCGACGACATCGTGCAGGACCTGTTGATGTTTGCGCGGCCGAGGCCGCCGGTGCTGGCCCCGGTGCCTGTGCATGACTTGCTCGAGAGCACCCTGTCGCTCGTGCGGCAGGATCCCATCTTCGCAGACATCGTGGTCACGGTCGCAACCTCTGACGGATGCGGCGATGTGATCACGGCCGATGTGCAGCAACTGCGCCAGGTCTTGCTGAACCTGCTGATCAACGGCGCGCAGGCGATGGAGGGACGCGGCGAGATTCGGATCACCTCCGATGCCGCGCACGACGGCTGCGTGATCAGGATTCACGATGAGGGACCCGGCATCAGCCGTGAGGCGCGTGACCACTTGTTTGAGCCGTTTTTCACCACAAAGCACCGCGGCACGGGCCTGGGCCTGGCCATCGCCCGCCGAATTATCGGCGCACACGGTGGCACGCTCACGCTCGAGTGCCCACCATCGGGAGGCACCGTGGCCGTCGTCTGGGCGCCAAGGGGACGGGTACAAACTTTGCTGTGATGACAGGAGAAGGGTCCAATGATCGCCATCCGACACATCCTGGTTCCGACCGATTTCAGTGAGCCCGCCAGCGCCGCGCTCAGCTACGCGCGAACCCTGGCGACAGAGTTCGGCAGCCACCTGCATCTGCTGCACGTGGTGCCCGAGCCTTACGTCTATCCGTGGGGGACGGAAATCTCCACACTGCCCCTCGTCGATCTTCTGACGCAGTCAGAGGCGCTGGCCAGTACTCGGCTCGGCGAACTCATCCCGGCCGATCAGGCGCCCAGCGGGGGCCTCACGACGGCCACGGCCATCGGCACACCGGTGGACCGAATCCTGGACTACATCGACACGAACCACATCGACTTGGTGGTCATCGGCACGCACGGCCGGGGCGCGGTCGGCCATCTGCTGCTCGGCAGCGTCGCTGAGCGCGTGGTGCGTCGGTCGCCGGCGCCGGTATTGACGGTGAAAGGCACCAGAGAATTGGCACATCAATAAGTAATTCGCCTCGTCTTTGCCGGTGGTCGGCTGGCGCCCACCCGCACGCGGATATCCAGGGCGTGCGCGCCGCGCGTCAGCACCCGCAACGGATTGATGTCCAGTTCCTGAATCTCGGGGCAGACGCTGACCAGCGCCGAGACGCGCAGGAGGGCGTCCCGAAGCGCTGGCACATCCGCAGGCGCGGAACCGCGATGGCCCTTGAGGAGAGCCGCGCCCCGCAAGGACGCGATCATGTCATCGGCGTCACGCGCGGTGAGCGGATGGAGCCGAAAGTCTGCGTCGTGGAGCAACTCCGCCAGGATGCCGCCGCTCGCGCACACCATGACCTGGCCGAAGATCGGATCGTCGGTCACACCGACGAGCATTTCGATCCCACCGCCGATCATCGCCTGCACCAACCCACCGGTCATGGTTCCGCCGTGCTCGGTCCGGCCCAGACGCCCGGCCATGTCTTCCCACGCCTCGCCCACCGCAGCGTCGCCGATCAGGCCCACGCGCACGCCTCCCACCTCGGTCTTGTGCAGGATCGTCGGCCCAACGGCCTTCAGCACCACGGTGCCACCAATCTTTCGCGCCGCAGCCACGGCGTCATCCGCTGAATGCGCCAGGACCGAAGGCGGAACAGCGATGCCGGCAGCCACCGCCAGTCCCTGTGCTTCTTCGGGCGTCAGCCATCCCCCTCCACGCGCCAGGCCCGCGTCGACGAAACGACGTGCGGCCGCACGGTCAATGTCAGGAAACTCGGGCGGTGGCTCCAAGGGGCTTCTCAGCCACGCGCCATATTTGGCGGCCCTGGCCAGCGCGACGGCCGCGTTTTCCGGAAATTCGAAACGTGGAATCGGGGCCAGCAGGCCCGTCGCACCCTCCGCTGACATGAAGATGCCAAGCACGGGTTTGTCTGGCGCAGCCAACGCGGCCGACCGCACGGCGCGCGCCACATCTTCCGCGTGGGTCACGAGCGGCGGGATGAAGATCACAAGCACACTGTCAACGCGATCGTCGCGAAGCACTGCCCGCAACGCCCGGCCGTAACTCTCGGCCGAGGCGGACGCAATCATGTCCACCGGGTTTCCCACCGAAGCGGCGGCGGGCAGGAACGACCGGAGTTCGGCCACCGTGGCATCCGAGAGCGGCGGCAGTTCCAAACCCTGCGCCTCGCACGCATCCGCCGCGAGAATGCCAGGCCCTCCCGCGTTGGTCACGATCGCCACCCGGGACCCGCGCGGCACCGGCTGATGCGCCAGCAACGTGGCCACGTCGAACAACTCCTCCAGCGTATTGGTGCGGATGACGCCGGCCTGCGCAAACAACGCGTCCACCACCGCATCGCTCGACGCCAGCGCCCCGGTGTGCGACGAGGCGGCACGCGCGCCGGACACGGACCGGCCGGACTTGACGGCGACGATCGGCTTGACGCGGGCCACACGCCGGGCAATTTGACTGAAGTTTCGCGGATTGCCGAAGCTCTCGAGGTAGAGGAGGATGACGCGGGTATGCGGGTCGTCGGCCCAATACTGAATGAGGTCGTTGCTGGACACATCGGCCTTGTTGCCCACAGAAACAAACGTCGAGATGCCAAGGCTCAACTGACGCGCGTAGTCGAGGATGGCCAGCCCGAGAGCGCCACTCTGCGTGGACATCGCCACGCCGCCCACCGGCGGATACACCGGGGAGAACGTGGCGTTGAGTCGCACGGCCGGATCGGTGTTGAGCAGGCCCATGCAGTTCGGGCCCACCATGCGGACGCCCGCCTTCCGTACGGTGTCGAGGAGTGCCGATTCAAGGGCACGCCCTTCAGCGCCCACTTCGGCGAACCCGGCTGAGATGACCACCAGTGCTTTGATGCCTTTGCCGATGCACTGCTCCACCACATCCAACACGAACGCGGCCGGCACGACCACCACTGCCAGATCCACGATTCCGGGGATGTCGCCCACCCGCCTGAACGCCTGCCGCCCCTCGATCAGCCCTCCGTCGGGATGCACCGGATACACCGGCACCGCGCAATCTGCGGCGATCAGGTTATGGAAGACTTCGCTCCCGATGCGCCCTCGTTCACGGTTCACGCCAATGACCGCCACACCCAGAGGGTCGAAGAACGAATGCATGGACGCCGCTGCGGCCTCGCGCGCGCGCGCCGCACTCCGATCCAGGAACGCCGGCGTCGGCCCGATCCCGAGCGACACGCACAACACGTCCGCGTCGGCGTCATCGCCCTGGCTGACTTCAAAGCCCGAGGACGCGAAGAGATCGACGACGGTGCGATCGCCGCGCGGCACCCAGGCCTCAAACGTCCGCACGCCCTCTGCGCGCGCCTGGGCTGCCAGCAACTCAAGCGCCCGAGTACCGATCCCGCGCCCCTCGAAGCCCGGCGCCACAGCCATGGCGACCTCGGCCCGGTCGTCGGCCCGGCCTGGGGTCTGTCGGTATCCAGCGATCACGTGCAGCTGTCCCCCGACCTCGCCGACGATCACATGCCCGCGGGCCGGCGGGTCGACGGTCAGGGCACTCAGCCAGTGGCCGTGTGATTGGACCTGCAGCAAGAAGGTGGCGGGCAGACCAGCGCGGTCCGCTGTCACGGCAGGTCGCATGTGCAGGGTACTGCCGTCTCGAAGCACAACATCAGCGGTCATGGCTACAGCGTATCGCTTGACGGTATCCGCGCGCCGGAGGACACTGGGTATTCATGACGGGTCCTGTCGTCTGCGGCGTCGATTTTTCGGACGACTCGACACGCGCGTTGCGCTGGGCCGAGCTGATGGCGCGGCGACTGGGGCAGCCGCTCATCATCGTGCACGCGGTCGAGCCTCTGCTCGCGAACGCCGCCAGCCTTGAGTACGGCGCCGATGCCCTTCACGCCACCCTTCAACCCGAATTGAACGCGTTTGTCGCAGCCGCCCTTGACGACGGGTGGCGCGGGCGGACCGAAATTGCCACCGGCGAGCCGGCCAGCCTCCTGAACGGGACGACGCGCGCGGCTGCCGCCGGGCTCATCGTCGTCGGCACGCAGGGTTTGGGGCAAGCCGGGCGCCTGTGGTTCGGATCGACCACCACTCGCCTGTTGCGCGAAGCCGCCGCGCCCGTGTTGGCCGTGCCCCCGGGCGCCGCAGGGCGATCCGAGGCGGACCTGCGCGTGGCCGAAATCATCGTGGGCACCGACTTCGGGGACGCGGCTCGGGCGGCCATTGAAGCCGCCGACGACCTGGGGCGGCTCTTCGATGTTCGGGTCACCGGCCTGCACGCGGTGCCGGAGCTGGCGGCGCCGGCTGGGTGGAACGCGCTGGTGGCCCAGGTGATGGAAGGCGCGTTGCGCGATGCACGGGTGCAACTGGAGGCCAGCGTGCCAGCGCATTGGCGGAACGATGTGCGCACCGGAGATGCGGCGCGGGTGCTGGTGGACGCCGCCGCCGGGCGTGACGCCCTGATCGTCGTCGGCTTGGGCGGAACCTCTGCCGCGCAGCGCCCGGGCACAACGGCCTATCGGGTGTTGCGTGATGCGGATGCGCCGGTGCTGGCCGTGCCGCCGCGCTGAAGTCCCCGTTCGCCCAGCCACCAGGCCGGTTTGCTGACGCGCCGCAACCCGAATGGACTGACCGTAAAGGTCTCAAGGTGCGCGATCGCCTCATCGAGGTCGTCGGTCACTTTCAGCAGTTCGAGATCTGCGGCTCCCATCGCGCCTTCGCGCACCATTTCGCGCAGGAGTACGAGATAGGGCTCCCAGTACTGGGTCCCAATCAGCACCACGGGGAAGTTGGCGACCTTCTTTGTCTGAATCAGCGTCAGCGCTTCGTTCAGTTCATCAAGGGTCCCGAGTCCACCGGGCAGCACGACGAATGCGTACGAGTACTTGAACAGCAGGACCTTGCGCACGAAGAAGTAGTGGCACGTCACCCACCGATCCAGGTACTTGTTGGGCGCCTGCTCGAAGGGCAGTTGGATGTTGCAGCCCACCGAGAGTCCGCCCTGGTCGTGGGCGCCGCGATTGGCGGCCTCCATGAGCCCGGGACCACCCCCGGTCATGACGGTGAACCCCATCGCGCTCACCCGCCGACCCACTTCGCGCGCAAGCGGATAGTACGGATGGGATTCGCCAAAACGGGCCGACCCGAAGATCGCAATGCAGGGACCCACAAACTGCAGGCGGCGGAAGCCACGGACGAAGTCGGCCACCGCGCGGGCCAGCAGCATGAAATCACGCCGCCGCGAGTTGGGCCCCTCAAGCAGGAGCCGATCTGGCCGTTGCGTGTCGTCTATGGGAAGAGCCACGTGCTGGTCCAATCTTCGCCGGCGCGGGTGAATAACCGGCGCTCGTGCAAACGCCCGGTACGGGCCGCCCAGAACTCAATGCGGTGGGGCACCAGACGGAACCCCGACCAGAAGGGTGGCCTGGGTACGGGCCTGGCGACATATTTTGCGGCGACGGTCGCCACACGCGCCCACAGCGTGGCCTGATCGGCCAGCGGCTCGCTCTGCCTGGATGCCCAGGCCCCGATCTGGCTCTCGCGCGGGCGACTCGCGAAATACCGATCCGCCTCGTCGTCGGGCACCGGCACCACGTCGCCCTCGATGCGCACCTGGCGATCGAGCGGCCCCCAATAGACGCACAGGGCCGCATGCTGGCACGCGGCCAACTCATGCCCTTTGCGGGAGCGAAGATTGGTGAAGAACGTAAAGCCGCGAGGGTCCGCGTACTGGATCAGCACCATCCGGCCCGACGGGCGGCCATCGTCACCGACCGTGGAGAGGCAGGCGGCCTTCGGGTCGAACCCGCCCCGAGAGGCCGCCTCATCAAACCATTCTCGATAGTGTGCGATCGGATCAGTCACACCTTGACGTATATCACTTCCGCTTCACTCCGAGTTCGCCGAGCTTGCGGGCCAGGTCGTCTCCGGCCGTCCCGGTACTGACTTGTTTGTCGATGAACAGGATCTTGCCGTCAGTCCCGATATAGAAGGTCCACCGGCGCGCGGCGGTACCCGCCGGATTCAGGACACCATACGCGGCCGCCACAGTCTTTTCTGAATTCGAAAGGATGGGAAAGTCCGCTTCGTGTTCTTTCGCAAAGCGGGTATTGGTCTCAAGGTCGTCGAGGCTCACCATGAAGTAGGCGACATCAAACTGCCGAATCGTCTCGCCGCTCGCACGGAGCGACTTGCACTCGGCGGTTCAACCACCGGTGAAAGCCTTGGGAAACCAAGCCAGCACCACCGCCTTTCCCTTAAGCGCCGACAACTTGTAGGTCTTGCCGTCCGATGCGGCCAGCGACCAATCGGGGGCGACGTCACCGACTTTCAATTCCACGGCCTGGGTCGTAGGAGCCGGGGCCGGGGTCTGAGCCTGGCTCACCGAGGCCAGACCTGTCACCATGAGTGACGCGGCCAATCCAAACAAAGTCAACTTCCGCATGCTGCACGCCTCCTGTTCGCGCCTATCTTATCCCTACTATGGCGAATTTCTTTGAACGCTTCTCGGACGCTGCGGGCCGGTTCTCATCACTGCCGGCCATCGAACTCCAGACAGCCGACCAGCTCCTCAGCACCACCTATGGCCAGCTCGCGCACGAGGCCGCCACGTTCGCGGCGTGGCTGCACGCGCAGGGTGTGCAGGCAGACAACCGGGTGGCGATCCTCGGCGACAATGACGCCCGGTGGATCGCCGCGTATCTCGGCGTTCTGCGGTTGGGCGCCATCGCCGTCCCGCTGGACACGGCCTACAAGGCCGCGCAGGTGCGCACCGTCATCGACAACTCGGGTGCCCGGCTCATCTTCACAACGGCGCGCTACGAGGAGACGGTTCGCCAGGCGGTGGAGGCCTGGCCGGGGTTTGTCGTCAGCCTGCTGAACGATTTCCCTCCGACAGGAGGCGCCCCGCCGCCCGGCGAGCCACCCGCAGTGGCCGAGCGCGGCCCGCACGATGCGGCCGTCATTCTCTACACCTCCGGAACCACGGCGGACCCCAAGGGCGTGGTGCTCACACATGCGAACCTCGACGCCGAGCGGCTGGCGGCATTTTCGGTGGTGGATGTCACCGAACGCGACGTGATCCTTGGCGTACTGCCGCTCTTTCATTCTCTGGCGCAGATGGCGAACCTCCTGTTGCCGCTCGCAGTGGGCGGACGGGTCGTCTTCCTCGAGACCGTCAGTTCCACGTCACTCCTGCAAGCGCTGCAGACGCGCGGCATCACGATCCTCGCCTGCGTACCGCAGTTCTTCTACCTCATTCACGAGCGCGTCATGGCGGAAGTTGCCAAGGCCAGCGCGCTGCGCCGCACGCTCTTTCGCGTGCTCCTGCGCACGAACGACTGGTTGCGTACCCATACGGGCATGAACCCTGGACGCCGGTGGTTCGCCAAAGTCCACCGCGTGCTGGGACCGAACATGCGCGTGCTCGTGACAGGAGGCTCGAAGTTCGACCCCACGGTCGGACGCAACCTGTACGGCCTGGGATTCAACCTGCTGAACGCGTACGGGCTGACGGAAACCTCCGGTGGCGCGTGCATCATGCGACCGGGAGACAAGTACACCACGTCGGTCGGCCACCCCCTCAAGGGCGTCGAGGTCCGGATCGCTCCGCGTGAATCGGGTGAAGAAGCCCGGGAGCACGAGGATGGCGAGATTCTCATCCGCGGCCCCATCATCATGCGCGAGTACTTCAACCGGCCTGACGCCACGGCCGAGGCGTTGCGCGACGGCTGGCTCTACACCGGCGACCTTGGCCGTCTCGACGCCGATGGGCGCCTCTACATCACCGGACGGAAGAAGGAGATGATCGTGCTGGCCTCGGGCAAGAACCTCTATCCCGAGGAGATCGAAGCCCACTACCGCGAAGCGCCAGTCATCAAGGAACTGTGTGTCCTCGGCTTCAACCGCCATGACGACGCGTCGGGGGAGCGGCTGCACGCCGTGATCGTGCCCGACGAACAGGTGCTGCGCGAGCGCGGCGTCGTGAACGTGCAGCAGTTGGTGCGGTTTGAGGTGGAAGGCCGGTCGGTGCACCTGCCGCCGCACAAACGCATCCTCACGTATGACATCTGGATGGAGCCGCTGCCGAGGACGACCACCGGCAAGATCCGCCGGCATCAGATTGAGAAGCGCCTGCGCGAAGCGGCCGTGACGACCGAAGCGGCCGAGACGCGGCCATTGTCATCCGAGGAAACGACATGGCTGCAGACGCCGGCCCACGCGGCGGCGATGGCGACCATCAGCGCGCGCGTGCCGCAACGGGCCGTGCGGCCCGACGCGAATCTGGATCTCGACCTGGCGCTCGATTCGATGGAGCGCGTCGAATTGCTGACGCTCATCGAACAGCAGCAGGGACGCCGGGTCGCGCCCGAGGCGCGCGCGACGATCTTCACCGTGCGCCAGTTGGTGGACGCCGTGCTCGCCGCAAAGCCGTCGGTCGGCGCGGCGGCCGACCCAGCGCGCGACCAGGCCGACCACAGCAACCAGATGTGGGAGTCGTTACTCAACCAGCCGCCTGATCCGGAACTGGAGGCGCAATTGCGTCGATCGACATTCGGACGAGCGCTGCTCTTCTATGTGCTGATCCGGATCATTCGACCGTTCTTCCGCATGCGGGTCTCCGGGCTCGCCCATATCCCCGCGAAGGGGCCGTACATCCTGAGTCCCAATCACCAGTCCTACCTCGATCCGTTCCTGATGCTCGGCGCCGTGCCCTTCCGCGCACTCCGTCAGACGTTCGCGGTGGGCGCGGCGGAGTACTACAAGACGCCGTTCATGAAACGGGTGGCGCGATTCACCAACGTCATTCCCGTGGATGCCGACGCCAACCTTGAGAGCGCGATGCGCGCGGGCGCGACCGGCCTCCGAATGGGCAAGGTCCTGATTCTGTTCCCCGAAGGCGAGCGCTCCATTGACGGCGAGCTGAAGGCGTTTCGCAAGGGTGCGCCGATTCTGTCCGCGCACATGAACGCGCCTATCGTGCCCGTGGCCATGGACGGCCTCTTCGAGCTGTGGCCACGCAGCCGGTCGTTTCAGTGGCGGCGCCTGCTGCCAGGCGGAGGCGCGCGGGTGGTGATGCAGTTTGGTGAACCGATCACGGTGGCGCGAGGACAATTTGCCGAGGGCACCGCGGCACTACGGGCCGCCGTGGAACGCATGTTGCTCGCCATTCGGCGAGCCAGGCCTCACGTCCAGGGCTGAAGCCGGCTCTAATCCTGCGGCGCGTCCACCAGGTGCCGGGCTGCGATCTGGGCGCGCCGACGCCGACGGGTCAACTCGGCATACATGTCCTTCTGCATGAGTCTGATGCGGTGTGGTCCTTGAACCCTGGGCGTCGCGACCCGGAAATTCGACCCCGGGACTCCAGGACCCCAGGACCCCGACCTTTCCGTCAGTACCAGTTGCCTCGCCGCCGTGCCGTGGAATCGCTGCATGTGTCCCTCCATGCCCCCGAGTCTGCGGCCGGGGTAGGACAGGGTGGGACATACCGGCTAGAATCCGGCGCATGGCTGTCCCGGTTCGGTTTCGCGAGGTGTCACGGCTCGAGGCATTTAGCGATGCCGTGTTCGGCTTTGCGCTGACGCTCCTGGTGGTGTCGCTTGATACGCCCAGCACCACCGCCGAGCTTCGGCAACTGGTCGGGGGGTTCCTGCCATTTGGCGTGACGTTTGCGATGGTCTCGTGGATCTGGTACCAGCACAACGTGTTCTTCCGTCGGTACGGCATGCAGGACGCGTGGACGACGGCACTGAACTGCATGCTGCTGTTCGTCGTGTTGTTTTATGTTTTTCCGCTGAAGTACCTGACGCTGACGCTCATCGGCCCCCTCACGATGAATCGGGCCGGCCTGCCGCCCCTGTCGGAGCTGAGCGGCCCGCTGGTGCTGGCGGTTTACAGCACGGGCGTGCTGATGATTTTCGGACTGTTTGTTCTGCTGCACCTGCACGCGTGGCGGCTTCGAGCGCAGCTCGACCTGACTCCGCTTGAAGAGGTGGTCCTGCGCTACGGCTTGCGTGCACACCAGTACAGCGCCGCGCTGGCCGTGGTATCCCTGATCCTCGTCTGGCTCAATCCCACCAACACCTTCTTCGCGGGAGTCATCTACGTGCTGATGGGGCCGCTCCACGGATGGAACGGATACCGGAGTGGCGTGGCGCAGTCGAAGGTCATTGCTTCGGCTGAAGCCCTCAAAGACACTCAGCCCACGAAGGAATAGCACGTGCGCAACGCCGAGGTCATCCGTCAATGGCAGATTCTGCGGGCGATCGAGTCGTCACGCACAGGCGTCACGATCCACGATCTGGCCGCCCAGGCCGGTATGACGACCCGTACGATTCGGCGCGATCTTCAGGCGCTGCAGGAGGCCGGGTTCGCGATCTACGACGAAGGCGAAGAGCACGAGACAAAACGCTGGAAGCTGGACGCTCAGCCGTTTCGGTCGGTTGAAGCGGGACTTGGGGTGCAGGACGTGGCCGCGCTCTACCTCAGCCGGTCGATCGTGGAGGCGTTGTCGGCGTGGCCGCTGGCCGACGAACTGCGTGGTGCGCTGGCGAAGATCGAGGGGGCGCTGAATCCACGGATGCGCGAGTTTCTCGCCACCCTTCCGCAGGTCGTGTCGACGAAGGCCGCCCCTGGCGCCGGGGGCGCGCGACGCGAGCTGGTGGACGTTACTCGAAGGTTGTTTGAAGCCGTGCGGGACCGCCGCCTCATCGAGATGTTGTACTTCTCAGCCACCAGCCGGCGCGCGAAGTCGTACACGTTGCAGCCTTATCGACTGGCGCTCGCCCAGGGCGGCGTCTACCTGGTGGCGTGGGTGCCGCACTACTCGGAGTTCCGGACGTTTGCCGTGGAGCGAATCGAGCGCCTCTCTGTGCACGAGACGACCTTCCGAAAGACCCGTGAGCTGCCGAACGACATCTTTGGATCGTCGCTCGGTGTCTTCTCGGCAGAACCCGAACGCATCGAGATCGAATTCACCGCGCGCGCCGCCCCCTACGTGCAGGGCCGTACCTGGCACGAGTCGCAGCAAGTCAACCTTCTGGCGGATGGCCGGGTGCGGATGACGCTGGACGTGTCGAACGACTGGGCCCTGCGTTCGTGGCTGCTTGGTTTCGGCGCGGACGTGCGGGTCATCGCGCCCCAGACGCTCGCTCAGTCGCTTCGCGACGAGCTCATACTGGCGGCGGAGCAATACAGGGGGACGGGTGTGTTTTCCACAGATTCGGGGAAAAAGGGGACAGGCCTCGGCCAGGACTGAAGCCGAGGCCTGTCCCCTTTTTCCCCGAATCTGTGGAAAACACACCCGTCCCCCTCTATTCCGCGAATCCCAGTCTGGTCAGCAATGTCTGAATGGCTCGGTCGAGCTGGGTGTCGCGGCCGGTCGCGCCCTCGCCAAGCGGCCGGGTGGCTTCAACATCGACGCCACGCGGATGCATCTCCATGTCCGAGCCGTCGGCGGCGCGAATGCGCATGCGGGGGAGCCGAAGTGTGGATCCATCCACGAGCCGTTGGTTAAACGTGTAGATAATCCAGCCGGCTGTCGGCTCTCCCACGACGGGGCCGAGTTTCAGGGTGCGGTACCCTTCGGTGAAGTCCTCGGCGTCAGACAACGAATGCTGATTGACCACGAGGACGGTCGGCAACTCCAGCGCGCGCTGGCCCAGGACTGTCCGCGCCGGCGATTCGGAGAGTCCCCTCAGTGACATCTTCAAATACGGCTGACGCGCGAACACATCCAGCGCATACGCGTTGACAAATCCCCCGTTGTTGTTTCGCAGGTCGATCACCACACCATCGCGTTCGTGATTCTCCGCATCCAGGTCGATGTGCAACTGGTCAAGCGCGGCGGCACTCATGTTGACCATATGCACGTAGCCCAGCCGGCCACCACTGGTCTTGAGTACGTATTCGCGATTGCGCTCCACCCATTGGCGGTACAGCAGCGCCTTCTCCGTATCGACATCGATGGGCTTAAGGACCACCTCACGGGTTAACGCGTCCGCTGCGGGCGACACGGTGATCACCACCCGGCGGTCAACCGTATACGCCAGCGCTTCGTCCAGGCTGAACCCAGCGACCACCGGCCGGCCCGCCACCGACCGCAGGTAGTCTCCCACCTTGATCGCTCCCGACACGGCCGCGGGGCCAAGCATGACGACTTCTGTCACCCGCAGTTGGCCCCGGTCCTCAAACGCCCGTCGGTCGAACCGAAGTCCCAACTGACCCACCACCAGTCCGTCGTCGGCCGGGCCGGCAAGCCCCAGGTGCGACGCATTCAGGTCGCCAATCATCAGGCTCATCACCCGTCGCATCTCATCGGGCGTGGCGGCCGCAGCGACCAGAGGCCCGTAGCGTTCACGTGAGGCCTCCCAATTCACGCCGTTGAACGCGGGATCAAAAAAATTGTCGCGCAAGAGCGACCAGGCCTGTCGAAAGACGTCAAACTTATCTGAAGCAAAATCCGTCGTGAACTCTGCGGTGACGGCCAGTGCACGCGATTCACGGCGATCGATCGTGGCGATCTGGATGCGTCCGGCGTCAAGGTAGTACACCTCCCGGTTGTCGGAACTGAACTGTGCATCGGCCTTGGTGCCCGCGGTCGTGGTCAACTGGCGGGCGACCGGTCGCTCACCGAGTTCGTCGAGCGGATACGTGTAGAGATTCGTTTGCCCCGCCGCCGCCGCTGATACAAGCGCGAGCTTTCCGTCTGGACTGACCGTCACATTCTGTACGTCGAGCCCCAGGGGCAGCAGAGACAACCGACTCCGGATGCCTTCCATGACGGGCTCAGGTGGAACTGACGGCACTGACGGTTTGTCTGCCGCAGCTCCGGCAGGAGCAAAGGCGGAAGCTGGCGGAGCTGGACGCGCGGGGGTAACAAAGAGGTCGCGGAACAGGTCTTCGCGGAACTTCGGTGTGCGCAACGTCAGGTCCACTCTGGCCAGGCGGCCCGGTTCGGTGCGCTGCCGCGTGTCGAAGAATATGGCGCGTCCATCGGGTGACCACGCGAGCGTATTGGCGAAGACGTTTGAGAGAAAGCTGACCGGACGAGGCGGGCCGCCCGGTGCGCCCGTGGGAACCAGACTCACATTCGTGAAGGACTTTGCCCCAATCGCCAGGATGGCGATCCACTTCTCGTCGGGCGACCAGATCGGACCGGGCGCGCTGAGCGCATCGCCAAACGGGCCTGTGGCCAACACGCGCTCGGTCGCAGTGGCGATTGTAAGCACCCGCAATTCCCGCCGATCGCGAAGGAACGCCATCTGCGAACCGTCGGGCGAAAAGACCGGCGAGAGGTCGACGCCGGCTCCTCGCGTGAGCGTGGTCTCCTGAGTCGACACAAAGTCGTACAGGTAAATGCGCTGGGCGCCTTCACGCGCCGCCACATAGGCCACGCGCCGGCTATCGGGTGTCCACACCGGTTGCGACACAATGCCCGGTACCGTGGTCACTCGCGTGGCGTCGCCGGCATCTTTGGCCGACGCCGCAAACAGGATGCCGCGGGCGACAAATGCCACCTTTCGGCCGTCGGGCGACAGCGCCAGGTCTGAGAATCCGTTGGTGACGCGCTGACGCTCGGAGACCGGAGTCGCGGGTGTGCCCTTCAGCCGAATCGGCAACCGGCGAGTGACCCGGGTCGCCGGATCGAACGTCCACACGCCGAAGTCGCGCTCGAACACCAGGGTTTTGCCGTTTGCCGACAGCGACGGAAACAGCACCCGGCCATCACCGAACGTCGTCACCTTCCGCCCGGCATCGAGCGGGGCACCACCTGACGCGGCGGGCATGGTGCGCATCCAGATGTTCTCCGCACCCCCGCGGTCGGACACGTAATAGAGCGAGCGGCCGTCACCAGTCAACATCGGCCACACCTGGCGCGCGTCTCGCGGCGTCAGTTGGCGATAGCTGGGCGTGCCGTCCAGTCCAGACAACCACCACAACTCCGACTGGTCAATGTGGCTGCTTCCGCGGCGCCACCACTGTGCAGACGCGATCCCGCGCGCGGCGACGACGAGGGATGTCCCATCGGTCGAAGGCGCGACGTGAAACTCATTGACGTAGCGTTCATCACTCACGGGCATTGGCGTGCCGCCCTCGGCGGACACTCGGTAAACATCGTTCATCCCGGCAATGTCGTGGTTGGTAGCAGAGAGATAGACCCAGCGGCCGTCTGCCGACCATGCTTCCAGTGTTTCCTCATCGTCGTCAGCCGTGAGTCGGCGAAGGACACCGGTATCAAAGCTGAGCACGTAGATGTCTCCGCCGCCAGTGCGCGTGGACATGAATGCGAGGCGACGGCCATCGGGCGAGAACAGGGGACGCCGTTCGGTGGCTGCATGTGAGACGAGCAGTCGTGCCTCACCACCGGCGGACGGCACGGACCAGATATCGCCGCCAGAGACAAAGGCGATCTCCGCGCCGTCCGGGGAAATTCCCGGTTCGGCAGTCACGAACAGGGGCCCTTGCCCCTGGGCTGTGAGTGGCGGCCCGATCGTCACTCCGGCGAACGACGCGAACAGGACGAGTAGCGAGGCACGAACAAGGAGTCGATCCATGGCGCGCACAGTACATCAGGAATGCAGTCGCCAGCGAACTGGCGAGGGGTCACAACTTATGCGGAGCGTCCCCCGTCCAACCCCCGACATGACTCGACGGATACTGACGCCGCTGGCGGTGGCTGCGCTCCTCTTCGGATCCTGGAGTTCGGCCACAAAGGCGAACGGCGCAGTGCCGGCCATCGCGGCGCTGGCGCTCGGGCCCGAGACGACCGCGCTCCGCATTGATGGCGAACTGAACGACGACGCCTCACCCTCCGACTGGGTGTCCATTCATCGGGACTCTTTTTGTGACCGCCGGTCGGCGTATGAGTTCGGCGTCAACGCCTCCGGCGTGAAGTACGACCGTTGCTGGTTCAACGACACGAGCGAGGACCGAGGGTGGGACGCCGTGTGGGACGTGGCCGTGACCCGGCATGCGGGCGGATGACGCCCGGAGTTCAAGATTCCCTTCTCGCAGGTGCGTTTCAACGCCGGGACCGACACCGTGTTTGGGTTCGCGGCAGCGCGCACCATCGCACGGCTGAACGAGACATCGACCTGGCCGCTGCTGTCGCGCAATGCCAGCGGGTCTGTGTCGTCGTTCGGGGATCTGACGGGCCTCAACCTGACAGGCGGACAGAAGAAGTTCGAGGTCATGCCCTATGCCCTCTCACAGGTGACCACCGCTCCGGTCGGCGCGAACGATCCACTGCGGCGATCGCCGGACTCGAGTGCCACGGTCGGCCTGGATATGAAATACGCCGTGGCCCCGGGCCTGACACTCACGGGCACTGTGAACCCGGATTCTGGCCAGGTCGAAGCGGATCCGGCCGTGGTCAACCTCTCCGGGTTCGAAACGTTCTTTGCAGAACGCCGGTCTTTTTTTGTGGAAGGGTCGGGTTCCTGCCCGAATCCGCGATCACCGGCGGCATCGACGGCGATTGGCGCCTGGGCCAGCGGTACAGCATCAACGGCTTCGTGGCCGGCAGCAGCGTCAAGGGCTCCGCCGACGCGATCGCCCGCCTCGAGCGCAGTGCGGTGCACAGTTATCAGCGGCCCGACGCCGACCACCTGGAATACGACCCGACGCGCACGTCACTTGCCGGCCACGCAGGCCTGGTGTCGTTCAACAGGATCGCCGGCCGGAACATCCGCTTCAACGTGTACGCCAACGACAAGTCACCGGGCTTCGACATCAACGACCTGGGCTTCCACCAGCGTGCCGACGAACTGGGCCAGGGGGCGTGGTTCCAGTACCGCGAAAACACCCCGGGCAAGTACGTGCGCGACTTCAGCCTCAACGTCAACCAGTGGAATGGCTGGAACTTCGACGGTGACCGGCGCTTCTGGGGCGGCAACGTGAACGCACCATGACGCCGGCGTTGTCCCTGCAGGTGTACGCACAGCCGTTTGTCTCGGGCGGGCTCGTCGATCTTCGTCGTGTGGCAGCAGGGCCGCGACGACTTCTCGTCGCTGGGCGACTTCCAGTTCGGCCGAAATGTCGGCGACGTCTTCGACGCGCCGTCCACCAGCACGTTCCTCGTCAAGTTCAGCCGATGGCTCAACTCTGAAGTTGATCGCGGGCTTGAGACCCAGCCCGCGCTACGTACGGCGCCGCTTTAGCGCATCGCCCTGACCGGATCGACGCGCGCGGCTCCCTCGGGCACACGCTGGCGCTGCAGGTGCACGGACAACACGCCCATCACCGAGGTGTCGAACCCGGGCGAAGCCGACTGCTGCCGGCGCAGGCTTGTGGTCAGTAGCGACGCCAGCATGAGCAGCACCACAGATACGCCCACCTGCACGGTCACCATGGCGCGACGGGCGCGGACGCTCCGGCGGCCGCCGGACGCATTGCCGCCTTCCTCTTTCAGCGCGTCCACCGGCACCTGACGCGCGGCGCGCCACGCACTGCTGGCCCCGAACAAGAGCGCACCGAGCATCGACACGCCCAGGGTGTACAGGGCTACGCGCCACTGGAGCGTGGTATCGAACGAGAGATCGCCCAGGAGCTGGCGCGGCAGCTCAACAGCTCCCAGCGTTTCGGCAGTGAGACGAGCGACGACAAGGGCAGCCACGCCGCCACCCAACGCAAGGAGTGTGCATTCGGCCATCCACTCCCACATCAGGCGCAGGCGGCCAGCACCGAGCGATTGGCGCACCGCCAGTTCCTTGCGTCGTGCGGCCACCCTCGCATGCATGAGTCCTGCGAGATTCGCGCAGGTGGCGATAAACAGTAATCCCGTGAACGCAAATGCGGTCAGCAACACGGGCGTGAGGCGCGCCTGGTCGCCCACCGACAGTGCGCTCACAGGCTGAACGCCATACACCAGTGCTCCGGCAGGCGTCGAGGGTGGGAATGTGCGGTTGAGGCCGTCCGCCGCCACCGACAGCGCGCTCGGCGTCGGCACGTCCATGGCCTGGTGTGAGCCGACCAATCATCCACAACCATCCCCAGCTACGACGATCGATCGACATCCCCCGGGGCCGCACGTGCTGCTGCATCGTGATGGGCGCCCACACGTCCACGCGGTGTGCGGCGAACGGGCCGTTGAAACCAGGGGGCGCGATGCCGACGACGTCGAATCTGGCCCCGTTGATATACAGCGGCGCGCCGATGACGTCCGGACGGGCGCCCAGTCGTGAGCGCCAGAACCCGTCGCTGATCACCGCCACGGGACAGGCCAGCTCCGCCCGATCATCCGCGACATTCAGGAGCCGCCCGGCCTGCGGCACGAGCCGCAGCACGCGGAAGTAGTTGCCCGACACCACTTCGATCGGCCGCATCGGGCGGCCCGACCAGCGCCATCGTCTGCGTGTGTGCCGCCAGGTCGATGACGGCACGTGACGCGTCGCGCCCATCGCGATAGTTGGGATACGACGCGAGGTCGACGCCTCCCGCACCACGGTCTTGAGACACCCGCAGCAGTTCGCCAGGCTGCGGCACAGGGAGTGGCGCGATGAGGAACGCATCCACAAAGGTGAAGACGGTGAGGTTTGAGCCGAGCCCGAGCGCCAATGTGAGGACGACAGCGGCCGTCAATCGGGGCTCGCGCCAGAGGCGTCGAAAGACAGTCACGAGGTCACGGACTATGGTGCCCTTTCTGAGTGGGCCCCAGCTCGAGCGCCGGTGGCCTGAAGATGGAGTGAAGGCGGCAAGGCGGCGGCATTCGAGCGCCGCCAGAAGGACGCGCGCCCTCAGGCGCGCCCCGTCCATCACGCGCCCGACCGCGCGGGGATGCCGCGACAGGCAGGCGGCGTGGAGGAGATCTTCGGCCGCGGGATCAAACGCGTCGGTGCGGAGCGGCTCGAGCACGAGCCGGCGACACCAGGCCACCCAGCGATCAGGCATGAGACCTCTTGCGCAGGAGGCGCGCTGACGCGAGGCGTGCGACATAGAAGTTGCGCGTGGTCTCGACTGAACGTTCGCCCGCCTTGGTCAAGCGGTACCGGCGTTCCTTCACGTTCTGGCCCGACACCAGCTTCTGGTCGTACCACCCTTCCACCAGCGCTGACGCCTCAAGCCGCGCCATCATCTGGTAGAAAGCCGGAGCGGAGTTGCGAACGCCATAGCCCGCCAGCAGATCGCGCAGGTCGCGTCCGGCCTGTTCAGCGTCGGCCAGGGCCTCGAGCACCAGGAACTGGAGGTGGGTGACGGGGGGCAGGGCCTTGGACATAACTAGGCATTATGTTATGACACGTTATGTCCATTGGCACGCTGAAATCCGGAATCACCCCGTTCGCCTATCTGGTAATCTGGGCGTGACGCGAGAGTGGCGGAACTGGCAGACGCGCCGGACTTAGAATCCGGTGGCCGGAAGGCCTTGGGGGTTCGACTCCCCCCTTTCGCACCATCTCAGCCGCAATGTCGCGACACCTATACAATTGAACTACTGATGAAGATCGAACTGACCGAGGTCACCGAGACCCAGAAACACCTGCTGTTTGAAGTGCCGCCCGACGCCGTGGCGTCCGAAATCCAGAAAGTGGCCCAGGGCTACAGTCGTAGCGCCCGGGTGCCAGGATTCCGCCAGGGCAAGGTGCCCATGACCGTCGTCAAGCAGCGCTACAAGGATCAGATCCTGTATGACGTGGCCAACGCGATGATTCCGCGGCTGGTGGACGAGGCGCTGCGCGAACGGGGCCTGAGGCCCGTGGCGACCCCGGACATCAAGGACGTCGTGCTCGATGAGGGGCAGCCGCTCACATTCCTCGCGGAGTTTGAGACCGTGCCACCCATCGAGCCGGGTGAGTATACGGGTATTGCGCTGACCAAACCCCCGGCGATCCTCGAGGTGGGCGCGGTGGATCAGATGTTGGAGCAGTTGCGACAGCGGGCGGCGAAATGGCATCCGGTGGAGGACCGCACGGCCACCGTCGGCGACGCCGTGCTGATGGACGTCACGCGGACGGTCAAGAAAGACGACGCGAAACCGGAGCCGATGCAGAACGTGTCCATTGAACTGGGCGCCAAGGGCAATCCGCCGGGATTTGATGAACACCTGAGCGGCGTGTCCGCAGGTGACACGCGAAGCTTCTCGGTGACGTATCCCACTGAGTATGAGGTGGCGGAACTTGCGGGGGTCTCGGTGGATTACGAGGTCTCGGTCAAGGGCCTGCGCCGCAAGGAGTTGCCCGAACTGACTGACGAGTTCGCGAAGGAAGTGAGCGACGTCGAGTCGATCGAGGCGTTGCGTGACCGGATTCGGCACGACCTGCAGCACGAAGCGGAGCACGAGGCGGAACACAAGGTGCGGCACGACCTGCTGCAGGACCTGGCGGCCCGTATGCGCGCGCCGGTGCCGGCCGTGCTCGTGGATCGTGAAATCGACCGGCGGCTGGAGGAATTTGTGCGGCGGCTGATGGACCAGGGGATGGATCCGATGAAGGCGGGCATCGACTGGCAGGAGTTCCGTGAACGGCAGCGGGGTCCGTCGGAAGAGACGGTCAAGAGCACGCTGGTGCTGGACGAGATTGCGCGCCGCGAGGGCCTAACCGCTGGGGAAGAGGATGTGGCCGCCGAGGTGGAGAAGTTTGCGGAACGCACGGGGCGCACGGCGGCGGCCGTCCGGGCGAGGCTGGAGAAAGAAGGCGGGGTCGGTCCGATTGAGTCGGGGATTCGGCGGGAAAAAACCGTGGCGTGGCTGATCGAGAAAGCACAGGTCTCTTAGATGGTGACTCCGAAATCACAACTCGTGCCGATGGTCGTCGAGCAGACGAACCGTGGGGAACGGGCGTACGACATTTTTTCCCGGCTGCTGAAGGACGGGATCATTTTCATCGGCACCGAGATCGATGACGCGATTGCGAACCTGGTGATCGCGCAGATGTTGTTCCTCGAGGCCGAGGATCCCGAGCGCGACATCCTGCTCTACGTCAACAGCCCAGGCGGATCGATCACGGCGGGCCTGGCGATCTACGACACGATGCAGTTCATCAAGCCGCAGGTGCAGACGTATTGCATCGGCCAGGCGGCGTCGATGGCCGCAGTGCTGCTGGCGGCCGGCGCCAAGGGCAAGCGGTTTTCCCTGCCGAACGCACGCATCCTGATCCACCAGCCGTCCATGTCGGGCCTGCGTGGCCAGGCCAGTGACATCGACATCCATGCCCGCGAAATACTGCGCATGCGTGCGCAATTGAATGAGATTCTGGCCAGGCACTCCGGCCAGCCCCTGACAAAAATTGCGCAGGATACCGATCGCGACTACATCCTCGGCGCGGCCGAGGCAAAAGACTACGGTATTATCGATGATGTCCTCAATCGCCGCGCGTAGCGCTGGCGGACCGTCCCGTGGAAGGATCCATGACCAAAAAAGCCGGTGACACCGACGTCCTCCGTTGCTCGTTCTGCAACAAGGACCAGAACGACGTCCGCAAGCTGATTGCCGGGCCCACGGTCTTCATCTGCGACGAGTGTGTCGAGGTCTGCAACGACATCATCGCGGACGACAACAAGTTCGACAAGAACACCGCGCGCACGGGCCTGCCGACGCCGATCGAGATCAAGAAGTTTTTGGACGAATACGTGATCGGACAGGACCAGACGAAGAAGAAGCTGGCCGTCGCGGTGTACAACCACTACAAGCGCCTTGAGATCGCCAAGCAGTCCAAGGGCCGCAACGACGTCGAACTGACCAAGTCCAACATCCTGCTCATCGGTCCGACCGGCACAGGCAAGACGTTGCTCGCCCAGACGCTGGCGCGCCTCCTGTCGGTGCCCTTCACGATTGTTGATGCCACCACGCTGACCGAAGCCGGATACGTCGGGGAAGACGTCGAGAACATCATTCTCAAGCTGCTGCAGGCGGCCGGCGGCGACATCGAGAAAGCGCAGCAGGGCATCATCTACGTGGATGAGGTCGACAAGATCTGCCGCAAAGATGAAAACCCCTCGATCACTCGCGATGTGTCGGGCGAGGGTGTGCAGCAGGCGCTGCTCAAGATCCTGGAAGGCACGGTGGCCAACGTGCCGCCCCAAGGCGGACGCAAACATCCGCACCAGGAGTTCTTCCAGATCGATACGAGCAACATCCTCTTCATTGTGGGCGGGGCGTTTGTCGGACTCGACAAACAGATTGCGCGCCGCATCGGCAAGAAGACCCTGGGGTTCAAGGCCGACCTCAAGGCCAACGTCGACCCGTCAGTGACCTTGATTGAACAGGTCGAACCTGGTGATCTGATCAAATACGGACTCATTCCTGAGTTTGTCGGCCGTCTGCCGGTGGTCGGCACACTGCACGAACTTGACAAGCCTGCACTCATCCAGATTCTCACCGAGCCCCGCAACGCGATCACGCGGCAGTATCAGCGGATGTTCGACTACGAGAATGTCAAACTTCGCTTCACTGACGACGCCCTTGAGGCGATTGCGGAGCGAGCGCTGCAGCGGAAGATTGGCGCGCGCGGCCTGAGGATGATCATTGAAGACATCATGCTCGACCTGATGTACACCCTGCCCGGCCAGAAGAAGATTCGGGAGTGCGTCATTACACGCGAGGTGGTAGAGTCGAAGAAGGAACCGATTACAGTCATGGAAAAAGCGGGATAGATACCCGTTTGAGATTGCAGAGTCCAGATTAAACATGGATCAGTACGAAACGCTCCCTATCGTCCCGCTTCGCGACGTCGTGGTGTTTCCGCACATGATGATGCCGTTCGTCATTGGACGGCCGTCATCGACGCGCGCCCTTGAACACGCACTGACCACAGACAAGCGGATCTTCCTGGCGGCCCAGCATGACGCGGCCATCGACGATCCGCAGCCTGCCGACATTTATACGATGGGCTGCGTGGCGAACATCGTGCAGTCGCTCAAGCTTCCGGATGGCAACATCAAGGTGCTGGTGGAAGGCGTTGAACGCGCCCGCGCCGTCGAATGGAAAGAAGACAAGGGCTTCTTCCGGGTCACCGTGAAGGTCCTGCCGAAGAAAACCGAGGCGCCGGCCGATGCCGAAGGCGTCATGAGCCGTGTGGTGACGCTGTTTGAACAGTACGTGAAGTTGTCGAACACGCTCCAGTACGACGCGATGATTGCCGCAGTGCGGGTGGACGACCCGTCGCGCCTGGCCGATACGATTGCCGCGCACCTGCAGGTGGGCATCGAGGAAAAGCAGAACCTGCTCGAGATTGTCGCGCCGCTCGAACGCCTCGGACGCATCGTGACCGTACTCGAAGCCGAAGTCGACAAGCTCCAGGTGGATCGCCGAATCCAGTCTCGCGTGAAGAAGCAGATGGAGAAGGCCCAGAAAGAGTACTACCTCAACGAGAAGATGAAGGCCATCCAGCGCGAACTGGGGCGCAAGGATGACAAGGGCAACGAAGGCGACGATCTGAAGAAGAAGATCGCCCAGGCCCGCATGCCGAAGGAGGTCGAGAAGAAGGCTGTCGACGAACTGAAGCGCCTTGACGCGATGCCGCCGATGTCAGCGGAAGCGACCGTGTCGAGAAATTACCTCGACTGGCTGATCGCGATGCCCTGGCACAAGAAGTCCAAGGAAGGGCGCGACCTCAAGCGGGCCGAGGCGATCCTGCACGACGACCATTTCGGTCTTGAGAAAATCAAGGAACGGATCATCGAGTTCCTGGCCGTGCGTGTGCTGGTCAAGAAGCCGAAGGCCACCATCCTCACGCTGGCGGGCCCTCCGGGCGTCGGCAAGACGTCGTTGGCCCGGTCGATTGCCCGGGCGATGAACCGCAAGTTCGTGCGCCTCTCGCTGGGTGGCGTGCGCGACGAGGCCGAAATTCGCGGTCATCGGCGCACCTACATCGGGGCATTCCCGGGCCAGATCATCCAGATGATGAAGAAGGCCGGCACGATGAACCCGGTGTTCCTGCTCGACGAAGTCGACAAGATGTCGATGGACTTCAGGGGCGACCCGTCGGCGGCGTTGCTCGAAGTACTGGATCCCGAACAGAACGGGACGTTCCTCGACCACTACCTCGACGTGGAGTACGACCTGTCGAACGTCATGTTCATCTGCACGGCCAACGTGCTGCACTCGATTCCGCAGGCGCTGCGCGATCGGATGGAAGTGCTGCAACTGGCCGGGTATACCGAGATGGAGAAGCTTGAGATCGCCAAGCGCTTCCTCGGTCCCAAGGCGGTGGAAGGCACCGGACTCACGGCCGCCAACATCGTCTTCAAGGACGAGGCGTATCAGACGATTATTCAGCGCTACACCCGCGAAGCTGGCGTGCGCAACCTCGAACGTGAGATTGCCTCCATCTGCCGGAAGGTTGCGCGCAAGGTCGTGGTCCAGGGCGCGGCGTTCAGTGAACTGATCGATAGCACCAAGGTGACCGAGTACCTCGGCGTCCCCCGGTTCCGACCGTCGATGGCCGAAGAGAAAAACGAGATCGGCATTGCGACCGGCCTGGCGTGGACCGAAGTTGGCGGTGAACTGCTGGTCGCAGAGGCCACACTGATGCCTGGACGCGGCAAGCTGACCCTGACCGGAAAACTCGGCGACGTCATGCAGGAATCGGCGCAGGCGGCCATGAGCTGGGTGCGGTCGAAGAGCGAGGAGCTTGGAATCCCACGCGACTTCAATCGGCGCACGGACATCCACGTGCATATTCCCGAGGGTGCGATTCCCAAGGATGGCCCTTCGGCGGGCATCACCCTGGCCACGGCCATCGTCTCGGCACTATCGCGTGTGCCCGTACGACGGGACGTGGCGATGACAGGCGAGATCACCTTGCGCGGCAAGGTGCTGCCGATCGGCGGCCTGAAGGAAAAACTTCTCGCAGCGCATCGCGCCGGCGTGACAACGATCCTGCTGCCGAAGGATAACGAGAAGGACCTGTCGGAGATTCCGAAGAACGTGCTCGACACGATGGACGTACATCTGGTCGAAACGATGGAGGATGTGCTCCGGACGGCGCTCGAGGGGCCGCTGCCCGTGCTGCCACCGGCGCCGGAATCCGATATACCCGGACACGAGCTTCGCACCAGACACTGAGCCTGGCCCGGTCGGTAACACCTGCTCCCGTTGACTCCACACGCACCCACGCCCGCAACCGACCTCGCGCTGCTCAAGGAGACGAGCGTCGCCGAGTTGACCAGGATCGCGCAGGACCTGGACCTGCCCCATGCGACGGGCCTGCGTACGCAGGACCTGATCTTCCAGATCCTCCGCGCTCGCGCGGAAAAGAGCGGCCTGCTCTTCTCGGAAGGGGTGCTGGAGATGCTGCCCGACGGGTATGGATTCCTGCGCGCCCCCGACTACAACTACCTGCCCAGCCCCGACGACGTGTACGTCTCGCCGGAGCAGATTCGCCGATTCGACCTCCAGACCGGCGATACGGTCTCGGGACAGGTGCGATCGCCCAAGGAGGGCGAGAAGTACTTTTCGCTGGTCAAGGTGGATGCGGTCAACTTCGAGCCGCCCGACCACACGCGCAAGCGGGTGTCCTTCGAGAACCTGACGCCGCTCTATCCCAATCGGCGGATCCGCCTGGAGACCACCGGCGACAACACGTCAGCGCGTGTGATGGATTTGATGACGCCGCTCGGCAAGGGGCAGCGCGGCCTGATCGTGGCGCAGCCGCGGACGGGCAAGACGATGCTGCTGCAGAATCTGGCGAACAGCATCACGACGAATCATCCCGAGGTGTACCTGATTGTGCTGCTCATTGACGAGCGGCCCGAAGAGGTCACCGACATGCGGCGATCGGTGCGCGGCGAGGTGGTCGCCTCGACGTTTGATGAGGCGGCACAGCGCCACGTGCAGGTGGCCGAGATGGTCATCGAGAAAGCCAAACGCCTGGTGGAGTACGGCAAGGACGTGGTGATCCTGCTCGACTCGATTACGCGTCTGGCGCGCGCCTACAACACGATCGTGCCGACGTCGGGCCGGGTGCTGACGGGTGGCGTGGACAGCAACGCCCTTCAGCGGCCGAAGCGGTTCTTCGGGGCCGCGCGGAACATCGAGGCCGGCGGTTCGCTGACCATTGTGGCGACCGCGCTGGTCGAGACCGGTTCGCGCATGGATGACGTGATCTTCGAGGAATTCAAGGGCACCGGCAACATGGAGGTTCACCTGGACCGAAAGTTGGCGGACCGGCGGGTGTTCCCGGCGATTGATATGCAGAAAAGCGGCACCCGGAAGGAAGAGCTGCTGATGTCCAAGGAGGACCTCAGCCGCGTGTGGGTGCTCCGAAAGGTGCTGGCGTCCCTGTCGCCGCCCGAGGCGATGGAGTTGATGCTGTCGCGCATCACGAAGACCCGCGACAACGCCGAGTTCCTGTCCACCATGGGCCGGTAATCTCGTCGACCCCCAAAACGACCTCTGAGGTAGTTTTCGCGCCAACACCCATGAAAACTACCTCAGAGGTCGTTTTGGGGGCGGCCGGGGGCGTGAAGAGTCTGTTTAAGGTTTAGTTCCCTCGCTACGCGCTCAACCCAGGACGGGTCACCGAAGGGTCTCCCGGTAGAAATCGACTCCCGAACTGCCGTGTCGTTCCGTGATGGGTCGGCATTTACCCTGGCAATCCAATCACTTGGCCTTGGCAACGGCCAAGGATCGATTGAAATTCTCGGCACCATCGCGACCCTATCGGCCAAGCTTGACCATGGCCACTCTTGCGCGTTTCGTACGAGCCCGGCCCTCACCGCGTTCGCTTCGACATAGCGGCACACGCGGTAGAAGTAGGCGTCCGTTTGCACGGGGAACGCCCGAAAGCGCCCCTGGTACACGGCGCCGGTGCCGGCACTGCCCCGATGGGCGTGCCAGCGCTTGCTGTGCGTCGCCGTCATTCGCGCCATAAACCTCGAAATCTGGCCATCCTCGCGAGACTGCAGCACGAAATGAAAGTGGTTGGGCATCACACAGTAGGCGAGTACCCCAACCGGGACCCTTCGATGCGCCTCGACTGCGCAGTTCACGAAGGCGTTGTAGTCGCTTGGCTGAGCAAACAGTTGCTGCTTACGAATCGCCCTATTGATGACGTGAAACACCACGCCTGCAGGCGTCTGTCGTGGGGGATAGGGCACGACCAGGTTACATACAAACCTCGTGCCGCCGAAAACGACCTCAGAGGTCGTTTCGAAACCCTCGTGTACACGAAACGACCTCTGAGGTCGTTTTCGGCTGAGGTCGTTTTCGGGTATTGTCCCGACTGACGATGGGCCAGAACTACCGACAGTCACTCGCGCAGCGGGGAGCGCACGCGTTCCTCTGGACACAGTTCCTTGGCGCGTTCAACGACAACATCTTCAAGATCGTCGTCTCGTTCACCGCGATGGACACCCTTGGCCCGGTGGACGGCGTCGTCTTCACCGGCGCCGTCTTCATCCTGCCCTTCCTCCTCTTCTCCGGCTATGCCGGGCACCTGGCCGACGTTCACAGCAAGCGGCAAGTTCTCGTCTGGACCAAGGTCCTCGAAATCGTCGCCATGGCCCTGGCCGTTCCCGCCCTGCTGACCGGCCGGGTCGACGCGCTCCTGGCAGTGCTGTTCTTCATGGCCGCACAATCCACCTTCTTCAGCCCAGCCAAGTACGGCATCGTTCCCGAGTTGTGGCCCGAGGCCGACCTCTCGCGCGCCAACGGGTTGCTCGAGATGAGCACGTTCGTGGCGATCGTGCTCGGCACTTCGATCGGCGGGTTGGTCTTCGCCGCCTTTCGCGACACACCAATGGCCATCGCGCTTGTGCTCCTGGCCATCGCCATCGTCGGCACAATCACGAGCCTCCGGATCCCGGAGACTGGGGCGCGCCGAAGCCTGCAGCCGATGCTCTGGGCCCCATGGGGCGAAGTCATCCTCGGAATCCGTCGATTGCGCGTGAACTCTACCTTGTGGATGACCGCCATCGGCACCTCGTTCTTCTGGTTCCTCGGCGCGCTGCTGCAGATGGCCCTGCTGCCTCACGCGGAAGCCACGCTCCTCGTCAACGAAGCGGGCGCCACGCAGCTCTACACCGCGATGGCTATTGGCATTGGCGGAGGCAGCCTCGTCGCCGGCCGACTCTCGGGCAACCGCATCGAGTTGGGCCTGGTGCCGCTCGGGTCGTTTGGACTGGCCCTGTTCGGACTCCTCCTGGCCGCGGCTGCGCCGTCCTATTGGCTGTCAGCAGCGTCGCTGGCCGGCCTGGGATTCTCGGGCGGACTCTTCGTCGTGCCCCTGAATGCGCTCCTGCAATACCGCGCACCTCCGGAAGAGAAGGGCCGCATCCTCGCCACGGCGAACGTGCTGCAAACCGTGGGAATTCTGCTGGCCTCAGCGGCCCTCTGGTTCCTGGGCACGTTCTTGAACCTGTCGATGACGTCGGTCTTCTTCGTGACTGGACTACTGACGCTGGTCGCATCGTTCTACGCCCTGGCCACGCTGCCGGCCTTCTTCATCAGGTTCACCCTCTGGTTACTGACCCACACGGTCTACCGGATCACGGTGGTCGGACGGCAGCACGTCCCTCACGAGGGCCCGGCCTTGCTCATCTGTAACCACGTGTCGATGGTGGACGGCCTTCTCGTGGGCTCCTGCGTGGACCGCTTCGTCCGCTTCATGATGCACGGGCCCTACTTCAACCTGCCGATGATTCACTCCGTGGTCAGCCGGTTACATGCGATCCCCGTCACCGCCGGAGACAAGAGCGGCGTGGCGGCGTCGATCGAACGGGCCCGCGCCGAGCTGCAGGCCGGGCATGTCGTCTGCATCTTCGCAGAGGGTTCGATCAGCCGGACGGGCAACCTGCTGCCGTTCAAACGGGGATTCGAGCGCATCCTCGCCGGGCTCGACGTGCCTGTGATTCCGGTCTACCTGGACCGCGTGTGGGGCAGCGTATTCAGTTTCAAGAAGGGCCGTTTCTTCTGGAAGCTTCCGGAACGTCTGCCCTACCCCATCACCGTCGCGTTCGGCCCCGCATTGCCCTCAACCGTCACGGCCACACTGGTGCGCTCGGCCATCAGCGAACTGGGAACGGATGCCATGCGTCATCGGCGACGGTCGAACGACCAACTGCATGCGGCCTTCATCTCGACGGCCAAGCGCCGATGGCGTGGCCTGGCCATGGCGGACAGCACGGGGCAACAGCTCACCTATGGTCGCGCGCTCGTGGGTGCGCTGCTGCTCTCGAGAATCATTCGCAGCAAGACCACTGGTCAGGACATGGTCGGCCTCCTGCTGCCGGCCTCTGTCGGTGGCGCCCTGGCGAATATCGCGACGCTCTTCGCCGGATGCGTACCAGTCAACCTCAACTTCACCGCCGGCGCGGCCGCGATGGCCGACGCACGCTCGCAGTGCGACATTCGCACAGTGATCACGTCGAGGCGCTTTCTCGACAAAGCGGGTCTTGAAACGACGTCGGACATGATCTTTCTCGAAGACCTCCGCGGCACCATCACAGCCGCGAAGAAACTGGCGGCGCTCGTTCGAGCGCGCGTCCTTCCGTCGGCTTGGCTCCGCCGTAGTGTCGGCCGGCCGGACTGGACTGCCTCAACTCCCGCCGCTGTGATCTTTTCGAGCGGCAGCACGGGCCAGCCGAAAGGCGTGGTGCTCACGCACGCGAATCTGCTTTCGAACGTGGACTCCCTCGCCCAGATTTTTCCGATGGAGCACAAGGACTGCTTCATCGGCGTGCTCCCGTTCTTCCACTCCTTCGGGCTGACCGGCACGATCTGGTTCCCTCTGCTGCAGGGTTGCAGCGTGGCGTATCACCCGAATCCCATGGACGCCAAGACGGTTGGCGAAATCGCGAAGACCTACAAGGGCAGCATGCTGATCAGCACGCCCACCTTCTGCCAGTCCTACGTGCGTCGGTGCACCAGGGAGCAGTTCGCACACCTGCGCTACGCCATCGTCGGCGCCGAAAAACTGCGTGCGCCGCTTGCGAAGGCCTTTCAGGCGGCCTTCGGGATCGGCCTTCTCGAAGGCTACGGCTGCACCGAAATGGCGCCTGTCGTCTCGGCCAACCGGCCGGACGTGGTCATGCAGGGTCGCACCCAGGTGGGCACCAAAGCGGGGTCGGTCGGGCACCCCATTCCCGGTGTCGCGGCAAAGGTCGTGGACCGGGACACAGGTCAAGGCCCTCTCTTTAATCAGGAGGGCTTGCTTCTGGTGAAAGGACCGAACCTGATGGCGGGGTACCTTCATCAACCGGCGCGCACCGCGGAAGTGATCAAGGACGGCTGGTACGTGACGGGCGACATCGCCAGAATCGACGACGACGGGTTTATCTTCATCACTGATCGACTGTCTCGGTTCAGCAAGATTGGCGGCGAGATGGTGCCGCACATCAAGATTGAAGACACCATCAACGACATTCTCGGAGAGCTCGCGTCAGCCGTCACCTCCGTGCCGTGCGACATCAAGGGGGAAAAGCTGATCGTGTTTTATGCCAGGCCCGACGTCAGCCCGACCGAGGTCTGGACAAAGCTCCACGAGACGGATCTGCCCAGGCTCTGGCTCCCCAAGAAGGAGCACATCATACCCATCGAGACTATTCCCACATTGGGGACAGGGAAGATCGACTTGCAGGCACTCCGAATGCTCGCGCAGGAGAGCGTTCTCACACGAGACATGAAGGGAATAAAGGATCCGGCATAACCAGAAGCTCCTTCAATCCTCCACGCCTCGTGTCAACCCCGTTCGCTACTTTCTGGGCAACTTCTGGTCGCGCATCGCGGTGTGATACACAAATACCGCAGCCACCGTGGCCGTCTGCTTCAGATCCTCCGGCTGCACTCGGTCGTAAAAATCCATATTGGAGTGGTGCGTCCGCGAGTTGTACTCGAGGCGTTCCTGTACAAACTGGAATCCTGGCACGCCCGTGCGGTCGATGTTCGTGTGGTCGGTGCTCGACACCGATCGCGGTCCGAGGATTTCCACGCCCAGGTCTTTCAACGGAGCGACCCACGCACTGAAAATTGGCCCGACGCGCGGATTGCTCTGCATCCAGATGCCGCGCACCTTCCCCGTACCGTTGTCGAGGTTGTAGTAGGCGGAATGCAGCGCCTGGCCCGGCTTTGCCGCCTCGGGCGTGCCCAGATGCTGGTCCGCATACGCGCGTGATCCCAGGAGCCCCTGCTCTTCACCACCCCACAAGGCAATGCGAATCGTGCGTCTCGGCTTGAGGCCCGCATCCTTGATAATGCGCAGCACCTCCATCATGGCCGCGCTCCCCGTGGCGTTGTCTGTGGCGCCCGTCGCGCCATGCCACGAATCGAAGTGGCCCCCGATGAGCACCACTTCATTCGCCAGATCGGTGCCAGGCATCTCGGCGACCACGTTGAAGCCGTTGAGGCGCTCAGGCGTCTCGGGATGGTACGTGACATCAACGTTCAGGTCCACCGTCACCGGCACCTTCGCATCCACCAGCCGGACCATACGGTTATAGTGCTCCACCGCAAGCGTGACTTGCGGCACGCCCGTGTTCGCGCTGCTGCGGCCACCACCGGTGGCGCCGCCCACAAATACCGTTCCGCCATCCACTCGTTGTGTCTGCCACGTCAAGTCGCTGCCGCCAGCGCTCATGTCCGTATTCGCCCCGCGATCAAACAGTGCGACCACGCCCTCGTCGGCATAAAACTGATTCACGTTGAACGCCGGCGCCGCCCCCGCGGCTCCCGCTCCCCGCCCACCGCCTGCGCCGCCGGCCCTACCGCCTGCTCCGCCTGCTCGTCCCGCTGGCGCCGTCGCAGGCGGCGACAATGCCTCCTCAATTTCCTTGTCGGTCATGCGAAGCACGATGCGCCCCTCGAGCATCCGAACTTCACGAGTGGGCTGCGTCAGGACGATCTTCCCGCGGAGCTTTCCTTTCCACTGTTCCGCATCCAGCGCGCTGGTGATCTCCGGACGCACGACCTCGGCGGTGACCAGCCCTTTCGTACCGGTGCTCCACGCCCTCGGCAACCCGATAATCGGCATCGTCTGCGGCGCCGTCATCGTCGCGTGAAACTTGTTGAGGGACCAACCGGTGCCAAACGCCCACCGTTCTTTGCGGGCGTTCTGCAGGCCCCACGACTTCAGAGTGGCCACCGCCCAGTCGCCGGCGCTTTCGATGCCGGGCGAACCCGTGAGGCGGGGACCGTGCACGTCGGTCATCTGGAACAGCAAGTCCATCACCTTTGACTGCTTCAACCCCTGCTCGCGAATTGCTTCGATCGCGACGGTGTCGACCCGTTCAGGCACTTGCGCGGTCAGGCCAACAACAGCTACCAGGAGCAGCAGGGTGAGTGATGTACGTTTCATGGGAGCGGTCCCTCCAGGGACGAGGGGATTCTAACATCCGGCTGCGGACGGTGATTAGAGAGGACTTACCCCAATCTTGCACAACGCGCTGGTGTGACCGATCAGCCGCAGCCGACGTCGTTGGGCGCCGTACCAGCCCCTTCATACGGCTTATCGTCGCCGCGCCCGTCAGAACGATGACCAGGAATCCAAGTCGAGTCATTCGGCAGCTCGGGTTGAGCCACGGTAACCAATCTGTGTCGACTCGCCTACCGCTCTCCATAGGAACAACCGAACACCGGGCGCGCGAATTGCGCGTAAGATCGACGTCGGCGGACGCGCGTTCGCCCTGGCCGGGAGGCGCCGATGATCAAAAGTGTGTTCGGACAAAGGTGGGTGCAGGCCCTCGGCTTCGCGGCGTGGGTCGTGGCGGCAGTCGTCGCTCAACAATCGGCGGTTCCCGCGCTGCCGGCCAAACCGGGCATCGCTGCGGGAGCGGTCAAGGCCGGTTCGGCTTCGGTGACGCTCGCCCACGCCTACGCGCTTGGCCCGATCGATTCGGGCGGCACCGTGTATCAGATCGTCCTGACCAATAACCCGATTCCGGCGGACGCCCTCGCCAAGGAACTCGCGCGCGGGGGTCAGAGCCTGCTCAAGTCCGGGAAGCTCCAGGGAATCGGCATGCTCGTCGACGAGTCCGGCTTCATCCGGAACATCGTTCCTTACATTGGCGAACTTCGCGGATCGAGCATGCTCGCGAGCGCCGGCCAGCTCGAAAGCTTCGCCGCGACCGCGCGCGGTGTCACGGGTCGAGGCAGCAAGGTTACGGGCGACACCATGGGCCAGGGATGGAGTTATGTCGCCAGTTGGAACGCGGCGCTCGTCAAGCCTCAGTAACGACAACCCTCGTCGGTCCGCCTGGCGAGACCCATCGGAAGAACGCACGGACGGAACCGAGAACGTCGCCCAGCGCCACGAGAACGAGCGGAACGCCCTGCGCAGCCTCTCAACCAGGTGCAGCATGACACCGGACGCAGGGACGCTCGCGCCGGTGCACGGCCCGCCGGTCCCGTGGCGCGGCTTCCTGAAGGCGATGGGCGAGGCCGGGATCGTTCAACGGCCCGTCAACGCACGGAGATAGGCAACGGCGTCCCCGCGACCCGGTCGAGATTCCGCTGCGCATTCGCGTGATTCGAGGCACGCGTCAACGTTTCTCGGAACTGCGGATCGTGCGCCGCGTTGCCACACTCGCCGTCGAGAATGCGGGAGTCGCCGGCGCCTCTCTCGCTTGGCTGTTCGCAACATCTGATAGGGACGGTTATGTCCGGGAACAGCCCCTTCATACGGCCTATCGTCGAAGCGTAAACCTCGTAGACAGCCCACCGAGCCAATCAGTCTTATGCTTACGCCCGACATTTGGACCGTCCTCACCGCTGATGCGGAGAAGCTGCTCAGCCACAGCGGCGGCGTCCGTCCTGTTGCGCATGCGCGCATCGCTGACCACCGCGCACGATCTCGCAATGAGCGACTCCAGTCCGAACGCGCCGCCGAGGTCACGCAGCGAGGGAGAGCAATAACTTCCGGCGCCGACCAGCTGGCGCACGACGCGGAAGGTCGTTCCCTTGCCGGAGCGTGCCGGGGCGACCCACAGCAAAATCTTTTGGAAGCGGGTGCTAGGTGTGAGCAAGTATCCGAACCATTCCTGCAGCAGTCCCCTCGATTCGAGGTCGCACAGTACGCTGTCGACGAACCGCTGCCAGTGGACCGGCGCAGGCGCGTCCGGGTCGAACGCGAACGGCACCGCCTGATGCGTGTAGAAGGTCGGGGTCGCAGGGAGCAGCAGCCGGGTCGGGATGTGTACCAGCCCATTCGAGCAGGACATGATGTCGAACGGATCGAGTCCGGGATCGTCATCCAACCAGCACGGCGCCTGCGTCGTCGCCGGGAGGCTGGTCACGGCGCGCAGCGCGTCGAGCACGTTATCGACCTTGCTTCGTGTGGGATCGAATGGGACCAGTCCGCCTTGGTCGTCGTAACGTCGAGCGTCCTCCAAGAAGTGGTAGACGTCTGATCGGACGGCCTGTTCGTCGCGCGGACGGTAGGCCGCGCCATCGTACTGACTGAAGGCACCCTGATAGCGCAGTTCAATCTTGCGGCGCTTCACGTACTCGCGCGCCGATGTAAGCGGTTGACCTGGATCGAGGGTAGGCGCGTGCCGGGCGTTCCTGCCTACAGTGACGAAGTTGGCGCGAGGCTCGGCCATCACGCCACCCCCATCGGGCGCGTGACGCAGCCGAGCGGCCAATTAAGCTCGCGCATGATGACGGCGTGCTCGCGGCTCAAGCGCTTCAATTCACGCTCGTGACGCACCTGCATGCGCCGCCGCTCGGTCACGATGGCGCGACGCCGTGCGAGTAGCTCGTCGGTCGCCATTGTCTGCGGAACATCGCCGCGCTTTTCCTTTTGTTGCTCTTGCATCCCTGTCCTCCATTCGGCGCCGCGTGGGCGCGCTTCTTAGTGTTTCCAGTGCCAGCGGTTGATCGCCGCGTCCAAATCCCTCCGGTCGAACCACAACCGGCGACAGCCGGGAATGCGCACGCAAGGCAGCACCGCCGGGCGCGCGTCGCGATCCATCCGGCCGCGAACGCCGAGCGCCAAGTCGCGCAGGGTCGTATAGGGAATCCCGGTGTACTCGACCGCCTCTTGGGCGTTCAGCAGCCGCGCGCCCGGTGCTGGCGTCCTGCGTCGTGGCGCGGCGCCGCTCACTGGGCACCCCTTTCTATTGCGATTTTGCGAAGGTCGTCCGATTTGAGCGCGTCGGCGAAGCGAGGAGGACGGCCGGGCTGACGTATCCCCCCCGCTCCACTTGGCTGATACGGACGCGGCTCACGCCCAGTGCGTTTGCTAGGTCGAGCTGCCGCCAGCCTCGGGCCACGCGGTAGAGCTTAATTAGTCGAGCGGTGTGTGAGTTCGCGAGCACGGTAGCAGCCCCTGTTTAACAGGTTGCGACCACACGTCGGCCGCTGCTGCCCCCTCTTTCCCCTCGTGTCGGCTATTTTTACCAGTGGGGATAGACAGCGACGATGTCGCTGCCTAGAACAGCCCAGAGGCCCTTACGCCCTTACGCCGCAAGGAAGGATGTGCGTCGAGGACGGCGATATTGCCGGCCTCGACTCAGTAAATCAATTAAACCACGAGTGAATATCGCGGCGTAAGTCCGTGTCTGACAGACACCGCGAACACGTGGCGAGCCCTTGTTCGCCGGTCACCGTAGTCCCTGCCACAACCGAATCGCGATCTCGCACGCGCGGTCACCCTCACGCTCGTCTGGAAAGGCGAACTTCGTGGCTGTACGCCGCGTTCCCTCTTGGAGGGCCAGTGCAATCATGTCGTTACTCTGGCAGGTGTGCGAGGTCTTCGCTGCGTGAGCCACATCGCTCCAGGCGACGTTCCCCATAACCTCACCGGCAAACGTCAGTCCGTCATCTCGGATCTCCAGCGCACCCGTCTTGTTTTTGAACTGGGCATCCGATCGCCAGTACACCGATCGTCCTCGCGAGTCCCGTTCGATCACGCTCGGTCCCTCGTCGCGCAATCGGTCCAACCCCCGTTGATGTCGCATCTCCTGCAACACTCGGAGGTCGCCGAGGCCGATCCGTTCGCCCTCCGCCAGAAGGCTATCCTTTGCGTCCGCGTCGATCTCGCATCGGAGAGAGTGCCAGAGCCGATGACAGAAATCCAACCCGCGAACCGTCTCATGGTCATGCAGGCCCGCATCCGTGGCTCTCTGCACGCGCTCGGCCATTTCCGCAACGTCACGCGGGGCGATGTAGGACCACGACATCCTGAAGATCCGCGTGAGCGTGGCTTCGCACTCCGCGAGAACGGTCGCCGCCTGCTGGGCAACGGCCGCATCCTGCTGGGCTTTTCGCCCCTTTCCGAAGAGCGAGAACATGACGGATAGTGTAATCGGAACGAGTATCCAGCTAACTACAGGCGAACGCGCGGCGAACCGTGTCTGCCGGTTACGACTTGCTTGGTTCCGCGTCGAAGAACTCTTTGCTCGAGAATGCGGGAGTCGCCGGCGCCTCTCTCGCTTGGCTGTTCGCAACATCTGATAGGGACGGTTATGTCCGGGAACAGCCCCTTCATACGGCCTATCGTCTGGTTCAGGGAGCTGCCGCGATAGCGGGCGCCTCAGCGTCCCGCGATGACCTTGCGCGCTTCGGTCAATTCCGGCCGGCCCGGCGTGTCTGCGTTCGCGCACATCTTCACGAGGTCGCCGTAGTATGTCCGCGCGGTCGCGCGGTCATTGGCGAGTGTTGCGGCCCTGGCCGCTCCGTAGAGGGCCCGGAAGCGGCCTGGCTCTTTCTTGAGCGTGGCCTGAAACTCCTTCAGCGCCTCTGCGGGTTGCTTCATCTCGAGCAGCATCTCACCGAGCAGCTCACGTGCCGGAGCGATCGGGCCCGGCGTCACCGCGTTCTTCTCCGTCGCGTCCTCTCGCAGCGCGGCCGCGCGCATCGTGGCCACCGCATCGGCCGTTCGGCCTTCGGCCAGTGCGAGGAATGCCGTTGCGCCTTCGTGTTGAATGCCCACCTGCTCGGCCCAGTACGCTTCTTTGGCTTCCACGAGCCGATCCCGGATTTCCTTCAGAGCGGTGATCGATTGCCGCGCGTCGGCGAGTGCCCCGGTGTGTGACGCCCCGAGCGCCCGCGCAAAGTGCGTCATGGCCTCGGTGTACGAAAATCGGCTTGGCTTCGGTTCAAGGCGAGCGGCGGCCGCCCAGTCACGGCGTTCGAGCACCCATCGCGCCGGAATTGACGCGAGCGCGAAGACTCCAGCCGACCCGGGCGCCGCCCCAACGACGGCGGTGGAATCGAAGACCGCTGCGATTTCTGGAGTACGCGCGAGAAGCGCCTGCACGGCCCTGTCCTGTCCGGTCTGCAGATAGGCGTAGGCCATGTAGTCCATGGCGTGCAGTTCCTCCGCACGGGCATTCGCCTTTCTGGCGGCCGCAGCGGACTCGATGTTGGAATCAATCGAATCCTGCCACGCACCCACGCGTGTGAACGTGTGCGACGGCATGTGCAGCGCGTGCGGCGCAGCCGGAGCGATCGTGGCATAGCGCCTGGCCGCAGCGATGGCTTTGTCCGCCAGGGCAGGCACGTCGTAGCTGTGAATGATGTAGTGGGTGATACCCGGATGATCGGTCTGCTCCGGGTACAGCTTCTCCAGAAGCGCGCCGGCCTTGAGTTGATTGGCGTAGGTCTTGTCGGTGGGCAACGCCGACGCGGCCAGCGACAGGGCCCAGAAGATCGAGGCCTCACGGTCGTCGGGGTGCGCGGCGGCCAGCGCCGCCATCGCTTTTTCGTAGGCGACGACGCGTGCCCGCTGATCCATGGTCTCCGTGTCGGAGTAGAGCCTGGCTGCGGCTTCGACATATGCGCGCTCCCGATCGGTCTTCGGGCCCAGTTGCCGGGCTTGCCGGATCGCCTCCAGGCCTTGCTGGAGCTGGGCCGCAGGCCGAAGCGTCGCAGCAAACGGATTGGTCCAGCGGCTGACCGCAATGCCCCAATAGACCATCGCGCAGTTCGGGTCTGCTTTGAGCGTGGCCTGGAATCCCTCGATGGCCGGCCCGAACTCAAAGGAATGCAGCAATGCCATCGCGCGATCGAACGGCGCCTGCGCCGCCGCCGCACACGAGGTTTCAAGATGAACCGTACCCAATCTTTCTCCAACCGGGTGCTGGTGTTGCTGGGCGAACGGGACAGCCGTCAACGCGAATGCCAACAGGACGCTTATCCGGCGTGTATAGGACATAGGGACCTCATTCATGGTAAACGGTGCGATTATACCGTCGGCGAGCACTGATCTAGAATCGCGGGCAACATGTCCGTCTCTTCACACCTGGCCATCGATCCGAAAGACTACGACGCTCGCATCCGCACGTTGGTCCCGCTCTACGACGAATTGATTCCCGAGGTCGCGCGCGCGCTCGCCTAGGCGCTCCGTCCGATTCGACGCATCGTTGACCTGGGTGTGGGAACGGGCGCACTGCGACCAGGGGGCGTGCTTGTGTGCGGCGACGTCCGTTGCCACACTCGCCGTCGAGAATGCGGGAGTCGCCGGCGCCTCTCTCGCTCGGCTGTTCGCAACGCCTGATAGGTTATGTCCGGGAACAGCCCCTTCATACGGCCTATCGTATCGACAAACGTCTTCTCCCCCGCCCGGTGGACCTGGCGCAGGCGCCAGCGCCCGCACTGATCTCCAGACTCCGCGCCGTCTCCCGATGGCTCCGGTGGAGTGTCCATTTCAATTGTAAAACGTCCCGAATATGTCGCATAGGCAGTCGTTCCCTCGCCATCACACTCCTTGGGACAGGTTGTCGCCCAAGAGGGAATGGTAGAACCCGATGCTCAGCGTCGCTCGGTGATCACGAGGCGTGGAATCCGTGACCACGACCCGTGGACCGGGTAGCCACGATGCGGTGGAACAGCTGATCACGATGGCGCAGTCGTGTCGGGGTATTGGCATACCGCTGTCCAGCCGCGCTGAGCCAATACAATGGGCGCATGCACACGCGAACGTTTGGACGCCTTGGATGGCCCGTCTCCGAAATTGGCTACGGCCTCTGGGGCATGGGTGGCTGGACGGGATCTGACGACGGGGAGTCGGTCGCGTCGCTGCATCGTGCCATCGAACTCGGATGCACGTTCTTCGACACGGCGCTGGCCTACGGCGACGGCAAGAGCGAGCGGCTACTCGCGCAGGTCCTGCCGGCGCATCGCGATACGTCACTGGTCGTCGCGACCAAAGTGCCGCCGAAGAACGGGAAGTGGCCGGCGAAGCCGGAGTACGACATCGCGGATGTGTTTCCGCCCGACTATGTCATTGAAGCGACCGACACCAGTCTGCGCAACCTCGGCGTGGAGCGCATCGACCTTCAGCAGTTCCACGTCTGGACGGATACGTGGGCCGAATGCGATGAGTGGATGGAAGCCGTGGATCGACTCAAGCGCGCAGGCAAGGTGCGCGCGTTCGGGATCAGCGTGAACCGCTGGGATCCCACCAATGTCATTGACGCGCTTCGCACGGGGCTCATCGACAGCGTCCAGGTGGTGCACAACATCTTCGACCAGCACCCCGAGGACTCACTGCTTCCGCTGTGCCAGGAGATGGGGATGGCGATCATCGCCCGGGTCCCGCTGGACGAAGGCAGTCTCACTGGGACTCTGACAAAAGACACGCGGTGGCCCGACGGCGATTTCAGGAATCAGTACTTCCCCCCCGCGCGCCTGGCTGAAGCCGTCGATCGGGTCGAGGCCCTCAAGGCCCTGGTACCGGATGGCATGTCGCTGTCCGAGATGGCGCTGCGGTTCATCTTGTCGCACCCGGCGGTCAGCACGGTCATTCCGGGGATGCGGCGGCTCGCCCATGTGGAGGGCAACATGGCGGCCGCCGACGGCAAGGGCCTGCCGGACGACCTTATAGCGAGCCTCAGAGCCCATCGGTGGGACCGGGGCTATGTTGTTGAGAAATAGGGACATTCGTCGGAGTCCTGGGGTCCTGGGGTCCAGGAGTCAGGGGCTTCGTGGTGCGGCTTTGCGGGTCTGGGCTATAATCAATGTTTGTTCGCGGGTAAAAGGAGCTGTCTGTGAAGCCTGATATTCACCCCAAGTACACCGAAACTGACGTGCGATGCGCGTGCGGCGCCACGTGGAAGTCGTTTTCCACGAAGGAAGACCTGCACCTCGACATCTGCAACAACTGCCACCCGTTCTACACGGGCCGCCAGAAGCTGATCGATACGGAAGGCCGTGTTGAACGCTTCACCAAGCGCTTCGGCGCGCAGACGGCCGAGGGCCGCAAGACGCAGACAGCCGCGAACAAGGCCGCGAAAGCGAAGAAGACCGGCGCGACGGCGTAGGTTCGTCGTGCTGGGCCTTCGGCCCAGGTCTTTTTAGTCGGAATCGAGCAGGGGGGCGACCAGGGGGTCGCCCTTTTGTTTTTCCTGCTTGCGCGCGATGCGTCCAAGACGATGCTCCACGCCAGCCACGTGGCGACCGGTGCTCTGGCCACGCACTACTTCGGCGTACCGTCGGGCCTCACCCAGATCTCCGGCCCGGTGCTCGTGATGAATCGCGAGCGCCTCTGCGGCGCGCCGTTCGATGCCGCTGAACGGCCGCGCGGCACCCTCAATGAGGCGGAGCCACGTGGCCGCCGCCTCGTCAAATCGGTGCTGGCGACGCAACAGGAGCGCCTGACGTTCGAGCGCGCGGCCACGCAGATCGCGATCATCAGCGACACCTGCCAACGCATACGCGTCCAGTGCACGTTGCACCTCACCCTGTCGCTCGTAGAAGTGCCCCAACCCGAGCTGTTCGCTCGGCTCGCGGCACCACTGCGGGCCGTCTTCGGCCATGCGCAGTGCGTGCGCGGTCACGGCGGCGAGCGACACAAGGTCCAAGCGATTGTGTTCCAGCACGTCTTCGATCACCGACGGGTCGCCGGTGCGCAGGAAATGAAAATAGCGCGCCGGGATTTCGAAACCAGGCACGTCGCCCACGCGATGGAAGCCGAGGACCGATCGCTCAAGGGCGGTGAGGCTGCAACTCGTATCGTCCTCGCGTCGGCTCCACAGTCGTCGCGCGGCGGGCAACATGTCGAAGTGCGGCAGGTCCTCTACAGGGCTGCCCTGGCGATGGAAGGCCCATCGCATTTCCATGAACGGCACATCGAAGGTGCGCCCGTTGAACGTCACGAGCAGCGAGGCATCGTCGAGCGTGCGGGCGAGCGCGTCCAGCAGGACGCGTTCGCCCGCCGGTCCCGTCATCAACCACTGGCGCACCCGAAACCCGTCGGCCTCGAACCACCCGCAGCCGACAAGGAAGGCGACAGTGCCTGCGCCCCCACTCAGGCCGGTGGTCTCGATGTCGAAAAACACCATGCGCGCCGCCCAGTCGCTGACCGTCGCCAGTCGCGGCTCGAAGAGCGCGACTGGCGCCTGGGGAGAGACACGGCAGGCGTCCACCTGGCGCCGGCCGTGGTAGCGGGCGTCGTCGTAGTCGCGATCGATCACGAGACACGCGGAGCGGCCGTCGTTACCGCCCGGGCTGCCCGACACGGCAGGGACGACGGCCCCGCCGAGCGCGGCGGCGATCGCCGCCTGCGCGTCGAGGTCGGCGGAGCCTGGCGAGACCGCCATTCCGGCGGTCTCGCCAGGCTCCATCGTCGGCTCGCGTCGCTGATCGCGAACGATCGCGCGAAGGCGCGAGGCCAGGTCCTTCATGCGCTCTGCACCGCCGACGGCGACAGCAGCCTCAGAAGATGCGACGCGACAGTTTTGGCGAGCGGGCCCGTGTTGCCTTCGGGCCCCACGCATGACGGACAGCCCGATCGGCACGGGCACCCGTCGATCAGCTCGCGCGTTTTCGCGACAAGGTCATGGTGCATGCTGTGAAGCGGCTCGCTGAACCCGATGCCGCCGGGATAGTTGTCGTAGATGAAGATCGTGGGCTCGACCGTTCCAGCCGTCCGCGCCGCCTCCTCGGTCGTGACGCCGTCCACGGAGAGGCCCAGGTCGTGGCTGTCACACATCAGCAGCAGAGGCGCGACGTTCCGCATGGCGAACGCGAGGCCCAGAACGCCATCGCGTCGATCGGCAATCGCGTGCGGTAAGGCGTCCATCGTTTCCCTTGGCACGGTGAGCCAATAGGACGAAGTGTGCATCTGCTGCTCGGGCAGATCGAGCTCGCCCGAGCCGATGTTCTCGTTGGTGTAGAACTTGATCTTCTTGAACCCCACCACGCGCGAGACAACGTGGACCTCGCCGTGGTGGGCGACCGAAGAGGAAACGACCTCAGCCTCGGAAATGACGTCGGGTGTCTTTTCCTCGGGCTCAGCCGCAGCGCCGTCGTCGGAAAAGACCCCCGACGTCATTTCATCCAGAATCGTGACCTTCGTGTAGTCGATCGCGTCGGTGTAGTAGTCGCACTCCACGGCACGGACAAACGCCTTGCGGCCATCAAAGTCCAGGCGCTCCACCTGATAGAGCTGCCCCTCCACGATGTAGATGGCCTTCTCATGCAGCACCGACGGGCCGCTGGTGAAATTGGTCTCGCCAATCACCCGCTCCCCGTTGGTCAGGTCCACAATGATGAAATTGTCGGAACTGACCGACCGCAGGCTCACCGCATCCGCGGGGTACGACTCGTGAGTCCACTGCCACTGTTCCCCCGCCTTCTGCACAAACCCCTCTTCGCTCAAAATCAACAGCATCTCCTGCACGTTGAACGCGCCGAAGGTGGACGTGGATGTGAACGGGAGCTCAAAGGCCGCGCACTTCACATGGTCGAGCAGGATGTGCAAGTTGTCGGGATTGACGAGCGCGTGTTCGGGTGACGCGTCGAAGAAATAGTCGGGGTTGCGCGCCACAAACTGATCGATTGGCGCGCTCGACGCCACGAGCACGGCAGCCGACCGGCCCGATCGCCGGCCTGCTCGTCCTGCGCGCTGCCACGTGGCCGCGATCGAACCTGGGTAGCCGGCCATGACCGCCACGTCCAACGCCCCGATATCGATGCCCAGTTCGAGCGCGCTGGTAGACACCACGCACCGCACCTCGCCACTGCGAAGGCCGCGCTCGATCTCGCGACGACGCAGCGGTAAATAGCCGCCGCGATACCCGCGCACGACGTCGGCGGCGCCCGGAGGGCCGGCGAATGCATCCTTCATGTACGTCGTCAGAATCTCGGTCGAGAGCCGGCTCTGTGCGAACACGATGATTTGCAGGCCGCGTTTGAGGAACTCGATGGCCACGCGACGGGTCTCGGCCAGATACGAACGTCGAATGCCCAATTGCGCGTTGACGACGGGCGGATTGACGAAGATGAAGTACTTCTCGCCGCGCGGCGCGCCGCTCTTCTCCACCAGCTCGAAGGGCGCTCCGGTCAAACGTTCGGCCAGGTCTCTGGGGTTGGCGATCGTGGCCGACGAACAGATGAACGTGGGTGACGAGCCATAGTGGCGGCAGACACGATCCAGCCGGCGCAGGATGTTGCCGAGGTGACTGCCGAACACGCCTCGATACGCGTGGAGCTCGTCGATGATCACGTACTTCAGGTTCTCGAACAGCTTCGCCCAGCGCGGATGGTGCGGAAGGATCCCCGAGTGCACCATGTCGGGATTGCTCAGCACCACATGCGCGCGGCCGCGGATGGCGCGCCTCGCATCCTGCGGCGTATCGCCGTCGTAGGTGAAGACACCGATGTCGCCACCGCCCTCGGTGCCAATGAGTTCGGCCAGCTGATGCAGTTCGGCGAGCTGGTCCTGCGCGAGGGCTTTGGTCGGAAACAGGTACAACGCCCGGGTGGACGAGTCCTTCAGGATCGCATCCATGACCGGCACGTTGTAACAGAGGGTCTTGCCTGAGGCGGTCGGCGTGATCGTGACGACATTTCGCCCAGCGAGCGCATGGCCGACCGCTTCCGCCTGGTGGGTGTAGAGCTGCGAGATCCCCCGGCTCGTGATGGCCCTCAGGAGGCGGGGGTCAAGGGTGTCAGGAAAAGGCGCGTACTGCGCTTCGATTGCGTCCAGCCGACGAACCGCCGTGACGTGGGGGTCTTCTTCGGAGGACCGGAGGGCGCGGTCGTGCTCCGAGAGCATCCGTGACAGCGCCTGAGTGAGCGACTCGTCCTTGCTGCGGGCGTCAACTGGAAGAACCGGCAGGCTGGACATGAGGGGTCATCGTACCAGCCGGTCGCAGGGCGATCAATAGGCGAAACGAAACGACCTCTGAGGTCGTTTCAGCGTAGCCCGGGGATTTTGAACCGACCTCAGAGGTCGTTTTTTACGTCTTGCCGCGGGCGTAGACGGCGGCGACGCCGCTCAGCCCGATGAGTCCGATGATGTTAGGAAACACCTGCAACCCGTTCATCAAATCGCCCCAGGCCCACACCAACTCGGGCCTCATGACCGCGCCAAACGGAATCAGCAGACAATAAATGTAGCGATACGGCATTGTCACCGCACGGCCGAGGATGTACTCCAGGAACTGTTCGCCGTAGTAGGCCCACCCGATCAGCGTCGTGTAGCCGAACAGGAACGCGCAGACGGCCACCACCCAGCCGCCCACCTCGGGGATCGCCATATTGAACGCGCTGGCCACCGCCGCCGTGCTCGTCAGGAACTCGCCACCGGCCGCACGCGCGGCGATCGACGTCTCGGCCACGCCAGACAGCAGAATGGCCAGCGCGCTGATCGTGCCGGTGACAAACGACACGATGAACACTTCCATCACCGCCTGCAGTCCCTGCTGCGACGGCCGGTCCGACCTCGCCGTGCCGTAGGCCACGGCCGCCGTGCCATACCCGGCCTCATTCGCATAGATCCCACGCGCGATGCCGTAGCGCATGGCCGTGAAGATGCCGAAGCCCATCGCCGACCGCATCGTAAACGCTTCGTCGACCACCATCGACAGCACGTACGGCAGCCGATCAATAAATGTGATGATCACGACCGACCCGCCGAGCAGATACAGCCCGACCTTTAACGGAGACAACTTCTCCACCGCGCGACCAATGGACTTGATGCCGCCGATGATCACCGCCCACGTCATCACCGCCAACACGAGCCCCGTGAAAAACGCCGTGCGACTCACCGTGCCCAGCATCGGCAACGTGATGTCGCCGCTCGGAAACACATGGCCCATCGCCACCGCGATGGAATTCGGCTGCGTGAACGGCGTCGTCGTCAACGCCGCCACGCCGGCCACCAGCGCGTAAATCCACGCGAGTGAGGGTGACTTCAACCCGTCGCGCAGGTAGTACATCGGACCCGTGCGGACCTCATCGCCCACCTGCTCGCGAAACTTCATACCAAGTACGGCTTCCGAAAACTTGATAGACGTCGCCAGGAACCCGTACACCCAGATCCAGAACAACGCCCCGGGACCACCAGAGATGATTGCCGCGGCCACACCCGCGATGTTGCCCGTGCCGATCGACGCGGCCAGGGCCGTCATGAACGCCTGGAACGGAGACAGTGCCCCGATGCCGGTGCCTGCCTGTCGGGTCACCATGGCGCGGAACGCCTCGCCAATGCGCCTCACCTGCACCACGTGGAACCGCAACGTCAGAAACAACCCCGTCCCCAGCAGGATGGCGACGATGTACGGCATGAAGAGGAGATCGGCGAGACTCTGAATCGCGTCAGCCATGTGATGTGCGCCTCAAATATTCGAACGTGACTGGCATCCGTCCACCGTGACGCAGGCCCCTGACACCCAACTGGCCCGCGGCGACGCAAGAAACGCCACGAGCGCTCCCACTTCGTCGGCGCGTCCGAACCGCCCGAACGGCAGTTCGCTCTTGATGAAGGCGGCAATCGTCTCGGGCTCGTCCCGCTGGCGCTTCCACCAGGTGCCACCCTCAAACGAAATGGATCCCGGCGCAATACTATTCACGCGAATGTTGTCCTTCGCCAACTGTTGCGCCATCGCCTTGGCCAGGCTGATCTGAGCGGCTTTGACGGCGTTGTAGGTCATACGTCCACCCGATTCGCGGCCCCAGATCGAGGCGATCATCAGAATGACGCCAGCGCCCGTGCGCCGCATGTGTGGCACCGCTTCACGCGAGAGGCGAATCGCCGGAAACAGCGTCTGGTCCAACGCACTGGTCCAGTCGTCGTCTGTCGTGGAGACGATGTCGGTGCCGCCCGCCTTGCCGACGTTATTGACCAGAATATCGAGACGGCCGAACGTCTCGATCGTTCGCGCCACCACGGCTGCAGCGCCTTCGGCGGTGGACACGTCTGCGTTCACCGCCAGCACCGCGTCGTCGCGACCCGCCAATGCGCGCAGCGCAACGGCCGCACTCTGCAAGGCGGCGTCGCCGCGCGCGCAGAGTGTCACGCGTGCGCCTTCTTCGACCAGGGCGGTGGCCGACGCGAGTCCCAGCCCCTTGCTCGAACCAGTGACGACCGCGACCTTGTCGCGCAACTGCAAGTCCATAGGCGCCCTATGATATCCGGCCGAGGAACCGATGGAGCGCTTCGGTGAAGGCCATCGGTGATTCCAGATTCGACAGGTGCCCCGCACCCGGAAGCACCACCAGTTCCGCGCCCGGGATGCCGGAGGCCAGTGCCTCGCTGTCGGTGGGCGGGGTCAGCACGTCCTCGGCCCCGCAGATCACAAGGGTGGGGCATGCAATCGAGGCGAGCCAGGCGTTGGCGTCGTCCCGGAGTTTCATAGCGCGCACGGCCGAGGCGATCGCCTGCGTCGTGTTGCGCATGACGAGCGTCTTGAGGGCCTCCGCAAGCTCAGGCTGGTCGCGCCGCGATGTTTCGCCGATCAGTTTCGGGAGCATCGCATCCGCCACGGCCTCAGGACCGTTGTCATTCGCCAGGGTGATCATCGCGTCACGCGCGGCACGGCCGGCCTCGGTGTCGGCTGTCGCCTTGGTATCGGCCAAGACAAGGCCGTCGAGCCGGCGACCAGCGACCTTTGCAACCGCCAGCGTGATGTATCCCCCCATCGACAGTCCGCCGACGACAGCGCGATCGAGGTCCAGATGATTCATCAGGCTCAACACGTCGGCCGCATGCGTCGCCATCGTGGCCGTGTCGAGGCCCACGTCCTGATACGCCTGCCCAATGCCCCTGAAGCCGCGCACGTCGGGTGCAATCAGGCGCCACCCTGGTGGCACACGGTGCAACTGCGGCAGCCACTGATCCGCGCTCAATGGAAACGCGTGCATCAGGATCACCGCGCGACCGCTCCCGGCCTCGTGGTAGCGGACGGTGCGATCGAGCAGATGCGCGTACCTGGGTGTCATCTCCATAGGGGCTTTCGAGTCAGGTTAAGATGGCACACATGATGCGCCGAATGTGTGCTGTTCTCATGCTGACCGCAGGGCTGATCGGATGCGGCGGTGGAAGTGCGGAAGTCGCGATTCCCGCCGATGCGGAAAAGACCGCGTCCGGCATCTCCTGGAAATTGATCAAGGCCGGCACCGGAACGACACATCCGGCGCCAACGGCCCTGGTGCTCGTCCACTACACGGGCTGGACGATGGATGGTGAGAAGTTCGACAGTTCAGTGGACAAGGGCCAACCCGTGGAGTACCCGTTGAACCGGTTCATCCCAGGCTGGACCGAAGGCGTGCAACTGATGGTCAAGGGCGAAAAGCGGCGCTTCTGGATTCCAGCCACACTCGCGTACGAGAGCATGCCCGATCGGCCGCAGGGGATGCTCGTGTTCGACGTCGAACTGCTCGACTTCAAGTAGCCATTGCGTGTTCGAAGTCGTCGGCGTGCTGCGCGCGCACGGCGGCGTCTGCCCGTTCGACCGTCCCGGCCTTGACGAGGCCCGCCAGACACTCCTCCAGCGTGAACGATCCCTGCTTGCGGGTAATCGTGATCTCCTGGTGCAGGTGCTGCAGGGTATTGCGGCGCACATGTTGCCGGGCGCCGTAGCTCATCATCAACGCTTGCGCCGCCGGCACACGGCCGCCTCCGATGCGCGGCAACAGCGTCTGCACGTAGACCGCCGTCAGCGCCGCGGCGATTTCCTGGCGAATCGTCGCCTGTCGTTCGGCGGGAAACGAATCCGTAAGCCGCGAGACCGTTGACGAGACGTCGGTCGTATGGAGTGTTGAAAACACCAGGTGGCCGGTCTCGCCGGCGGCCAACGCAATACGCATCGTCTCTGGATCCCGCATCTCGCCGATCACGATGACATCGGGCGCCTGCCGCAACGCGGAGCGCAAAGCCGTCGGAAAGTCTGGCGCGTCAATCCCGACTTCCACCTGCTGGATGATGCTGCGCTGGTTCGTATGCTCGAACTCGATGGGGTCTTCAATCGTGATGATGTGTTTCGCATCACGACGATTGATTTCCTCCACCAGCGCAGCCATGGTCGTAGTCTTGCCAGACCCGGTGGCGCCGCCGATGAGCACCAGCCCGTGGTTGAGACGCGCGAGCGCATCGGTGCCACTCGGCAGGCAGAGCGACGCCAGGCGCGGTACAACCTGCGGGAGCATCCTGACGATGGCAGCGGCGCGCCCGCGTTCGCGATGCAGGTTCACGCGAAAACGACCAACGCCGGCAACCCGGATGGACGCATCGGCGATGCCCGCATCCCTGAACGCGCGCTGGGCGTGCGGCGGCAGCATCGGCGTCACCAGTTGTTCGATGTCTTCACCGTCAAGGATGGCGGCGTCGGCGCGATGCACCGCGCCGTGCACCCTGAATGCGGGCGGCTCCCCTGCGACCAACAGCAGATCACTGGCGGTTCGTTCAGCCATCAGCCGCACAAGCGCGTCCAGCCCGGTGCTGCGCGGGATCCCCTCCCGGTTGAGCAGCTCGAGTTCGTCGGCAAGGCGGTCGAGGTCGTCGATGGGGTCCATGCAGTGTGCTCGAAAATAAAGGCCGCGCCGGCCGCGTGTAACAGAGATACTAGCGGGTCTTGTGACCCGCCATTGGAGTTGACGATGCGAAGACTGATGATGGCCCTGACCCTGACTGTCGCTGCTCTCGGGGCGACGGCCGCGGGGTTTCAACTTAAGACGCCGACCGACTGGAAATGGCGGACCGACACGCCGGCCGCGGTCACCGATGCGGGGGGCACGCTCGCTGCCGACCAGTGGTACTACGTGGGTATGCCGCCAGGTTGGCACATCACCACGAAACCTGGCGTCCTGCTCTACCACCCGGCTCATGAGGGCCTCGGAAACTTCTCGGTGCAGTCCCAGATCTTCCTGTTTCCCGGCGACAACCAGGAGGAGTACGGCGTCTTTGTGGGCGGCCGGACACTCGAACAGGGTTCAGCGGAGCCCACCTACACAGCATTCGTCGTACGGCGGGACGGCCAGGCGGCCATCCTGAAACGCCAGGGAGGCTCCACCACCGCGTTGGTGGACTGGAAGGCCAATGCGGCCGTGCTGCCACATCCGGGCGGCGACGACGCCGCTAAAAACGTGCTGAAGGTGGATGTCGGCGCCACTGATGTGGTTTTCAGCGCGAACGAAAAAGAGATCGCGCGCGTGCCTCGCGCCGAGGTGGTCACCGATGGCGCGCTGGGTTTTCGTGTGGGCAAGTCCTTGAATCTGCACGTCTCGACACTGGACGTCACGTACAGGCTGGCGCCGGTGCCGGTCAAAAAGTGACCCCACGAAAACGACCTCTGAGGTAGTTTTTTTCTTGAGAGGGGGAAAAAAAACGACCTCAGAGGTCGTTTTGGGTGGCCGGATTCGGTCAGTGGCCGAACTGCCGCAGGTGATGATCGGTGTGACGGTAAACCAAGACGCCCCATGCCCGATGCGTCAGTGAGCCAAAGGCCGGATGGTCGGGCCACGACGCCGAGGCGCCTTTGGCGACGAGACGATCCACCGCACCCTCAAGAGCGGCCATCTCGGCGGTCCAGTCATCGGCCTGCCGACTGATCAGCTCAGGCGCAGTCGGTGCGCCTTTTGGAAACGGCATCACGTAAATGATGAGCTGTTTGAGCGGCGGGTACCGAATCGGCAGCTTCTTCGGTTTCACGGCCAACTCGCCGAGCGCCATGCGCGTCGCGTCGTGCAGATGGGCCAGCATGCCGCGTGAAGTGAGGCGCCCCCACTTTGAGGAAGACTCGGGAGTGACACCGCGCAATCGCGTCACCAGGGATTGTCGATCCGCATCGTTCCACAACGTGGGCATGCGGGATGCTAACCCATTTATTCGGCCCGCAGCGCCGTGGCCGGGTCGGTGCGGGCCGCCCGACGCGCGGGAAAGAGACTGGCCGCAAGCAGCACGGCGCCCATCAACAGCCCCACAGCCCCCAACGTTGGGGGATCCATCGACTGGACGTTGACAAGCAGACTCAGCCCCTGCACGACTTGACCGAGGCCGGCCGCCAGTGCCAGTCCAATCGCGACGCCAATCACGCCCAGGCGGGCCGCCTGACGCAACACCATCGAGAGCACCTGCCCGTGTGTGGCTCCCAGTGCCATTCGGATCGCGATCTCACGCGTCCGTTGCGCCACAAGACACGCGGTCAATCCGTAGAGTCCCAGTGCGGCCAGGAACAGACCAATACTCCCCACGGTGCCTGCCACCCACGCCGCGATTCGCTGCGGCAAGAGACTGATGGTGGTGGCCTCGTCGAGCGACTGGTGCAGCACCACCGGCAAACTGGCTTCAACCCGGGCCAGCGTCTGCCGGACCTCGGGTCCCAGATCGAGGCCGTCGCCGTGCGCGAGATAGATCGAGACCGACGTTTCTGGTTGCTGGGCGAACGGCACGTAGATGAACGGGGCCTGCGCCTCACCAATCGAACGGTACTTCGCGTCACGGACCACGCCCACGATTTCCAGGGGTCGTCCCTCGTCAGCTCCGCCGTCGGTCTGCCAGAACCGCTGCCCCACCGCCGTCTGCCCCGGCCAGGCGACACGCGCGAAGGTCTCGTTCACCATCGCGACAAGCGGACGCCCGTCGCGATCGCCGGACGTAAACGCGCGCCCATGAACAATCGGCATATCAAGGGTCGTGAAATAGTCGGGCGACACCACGTCCCAGTCCGAATCGTTCAGACGTTGGAGCGCCTCTTCGCCCAGGCCCGGTATGCGTACGGCCCCGAGCCCCATCCCGCTACCCTGGAGCGGCACCATCCGCGAATGCCCCACCGCATCAACGCCCGGCATCGCGCGCAACGCCTCAACGACGCGCTCGATCAACGTGACCGCGGTTTGTCCTTCAGCGCCAGCCAGGGTCGTGTCGACCGACACCACATCCACGTTCGCGATGCGGAAACCCGGACTGATGTGCGACGCCGCCAGAAGCGTCCGCACAAAGAGCCCCGCCGTAGTCACCATCGCCAGCGACAATGCCACCTGGGCGACGACAAGCGTGTGCCGCAGTCGCAGTCGGTCGCGACTCGCAGTGGATGCATGGCCGTGCAACGCGGCTGACAGGTCCGTCCGCAGCGCATGGCGCGCAGGCGCCAGGCCACACACCAGCCCCGCGATCAACGACAACCCAAGGGCGAAGGTCATCGCGCGAACGCCGATGGTCCAATCAACGGCGATCGGCACCGGAAGCGACGGCAGGAACGACTGCAACACAGCAGACAACCACACGGCGAGTGGCACAGCCACCAACGCCGCCGCACTGAACAGGACCATCGTCTCGGTCATCAACTGCGCGAGGAGCTGGCCCCGGCTCGCACCGATAGCGAGCCTCGTCGCGATCTCTCGGCGTCGCGCCGTCGCGCGCGCCAGCAACATCCCGGCCACGTTGCTGCAGGCGATGGTCAGCAGGCCTCCCGTCAGCGCAATCAGCACGCCAAAAAATACGCTGAACGGCAGGCGCACCGCCGCCGGAAGCCGGCCCGACGGAGCCACCGCGATGCCGTATCGCTCAGGCACCTCCGGGTTGGACGCCCTGAATGCCGCCAACAATGTTTGCAGTTCCGCCTGGGCCTGCGCGGGTGATACGCCGGGCTTGAGTCGCCCAATCGCTGTATGCCAGACCCCGCGCACGCTGGTCAGCATCGTGGTCCGCGCACTCCCACGTACCGTGCCCACCATCGCCATGGGCACCCACACGTCGGTACCCAGCAACGCCGAACCGTCGAATCCTTCTTCCGCCACGCCAACGATCGTAAAGTTGCGATTATTGAGCCGAACCGTACGGCCAACGGCTCCCGGATCCCCGCCAAGTCGATCCCGCCAAAAACGATGCGTGAGGACGACGACCGCGCGGTCCTCGGCCACCTGGTCCTCATCGGCACGGAAGAAACGCCCGGCGGCCGGCTGAACCTTCAGGACATCGAAAAATGACGCCGAAACCAGTTGGCCGAAGATCCGCTCACTGCCGTCGCTGCTCGCGAAACTGAGCGGTGTCGGACCAATCGTCGTGGCCGCCACTCCTTCGAGACTCTTCGTGTGATCGCGCAGATACGTGAAGGTGGGATACGACATGTTGTCGAAGCCCGACCCGTTGGTTGACCGGCCAATGTCCACCACGTGACTGGGGTCGCGGACGCCGGGGCTTGACCGGAACACCAGCGCGTCGGTCAGGTTGAAGATGACGGTCGTCGCCGCAAGCCCCAGCGCAAGCGACGCTACAGACGTCACTGCGAAGAGCGGACTGCGGGTCAGCAGCCGCAACGCGTATCGGATATCGGGTAACAGGGAGAATCGAAAACGGTTCGAGGGCATGGGGGCTCCTGTGGGCGCCGACGTGCCGCGGCGTTCAGCTGCGCCGAACCACAGGGCCTGCGCGATCGTGACGATCCAAAATGGAATGAGGGACCACCGGCTGCGTTGGCGAGCGCGGGCGTGGTCACGGGCAAAGGTTTCGACCATCGCGCCGGCAAACCGCTCGCGATACTTCGACGGGTACGCGCGCAGCAGGGCGCGGTAGCAGACCTCGGTGCTCACCACGTGCCTTTTCTGATGGCATTCATCGATGTCACCAGCAGCGCCAGGTGCTGCCGCTCCAGTTCCAGCGCCTGCCGGCCGCGCGGAGTCAGGCGGTAGTGAGTGCCACGACGCGAGTCCTCAACCTGACGCGGCGTCGGCGCTTCGACAACCAATCCACGATCGATCAGGCGACTCAGGTGGCGATAGAACGAACCGGTCTGCAGCGGTACGCGCCCACCCGATTGGTCGCGGACAGCCTGCATGATGGCGTAACCGTGCCTGTCGCCGGCGGCCAGGGCCAGCAGGATATGGAAGACGGCGGGTTTGAGTGGTTCGGTTGTCATGATTTCGGACATGTCTAATATGGACATATTCTCAGACGAGCGTCGGCGGCGCGTGGTTCCCTGTACGTTTCGGGTTCGGGAGCGTGGGAACCCCGTCGTTCTGGCACAACATAGAAACGTGACCGTCACGCGCGCGAGAATCCTCTGGCCTCGTGAGCACGGCACCTATGGTGAACTGCTGTTTCCCCTGCTGGCCGCGCTGCTTCTGGCGCGCCCCGACCAGGCGGCATGGGCCCTGTCGCTTGTGGCCGCTGGAGGCTTCCTGGCACACGAGGGCCTCTCGGTCCTCGTAGGCACGCGTGGCGTTCGCGCGCAGCGTGACGATCGGGGCGTGGCGTGGCGATCAGTGGTCGTCTTCGGCGGCGCCGCCCTGATCGCCGCCGCGGGGGCGTTGCCGGCACTGACCTCCGCCACCCTGGGTGCCACCGGAATTGCTGCGAGCCTTTCAATGGCGTCGGTCGCGGTGGCCTGGTTCGGCCGTGAGCACACATTGGCGGGCGAACTCATGGCGGTCATCGCCCTCAGCAGTTGGTGCGTTCCAGTGGGGCTCGCCGGGGGCATGGCCCTGCCGGTGGCGACGGCACTCTGGCTGATCTGGACTGCCGCCTTCGGTCTGGCCACAAGTGCGGTGCACCTGGTGATTGCCCGTCGTTCGCCGCGCCTGGATCACCGCGCTGGCGCGATCGGATGGCTGATCGGCGCGGCCACGCCCGCGGCTCTCTGGATGTTCGTGGACGCCGGCCACCTGCCGGCTCGCGCGCTCATGATTCCAATCCCGGCACAGGCCCTCTTTCTGGTGCTCGCGGCGGCGCCGGTGCGAGCGACGCACTTGCGGCGGATTGGCTGGTCAGTCATCGGCGTCAGCGCGCTGACACTCGCGCTGATGGCGGGCGCAATTCCTTAGCTGCTACCAGCCGTTACAGTCCCACTTGAACCCGCAGCGCAGGCAGCGCAGACAGCCCTTGATCAGCGCGAGGTCGGTGGACTCGCTGCACACCGGACATACGTCCACGGGCGCGCTGATTTGAGGCTTCTGGCCTGATGGAACGAGTGGCCGTGGCGGTGTCGGCGAATCGGGCACGGGCGCTAACGCTGGAACGTGTCGCAGGCGTCCATGCGCCCGCCCTCAAGGCCGCGGCGGAACCACTCGACGCGCTGCGCGGATGACCCATGCGTGAATGACTCTGGCGATACGCGGCCCTGTGACTGCCGTTGGAGCCGGTCATCACCAATCGCGGCTGCTGCGCGCAGGCCCTCTTCCACGTCGTTGGTTTCGACCAGGCCCCGGCGCGCGGCGTAATGTCCCCACACTCCGGAATAACAATCCGCCTGCAGTTCCTGACGTACCGAGAGGGCGTTGGCTTCCGCGGCGCCGACGCCACGCTGCGCCGCAGACACGCGCTCTGACACGCCGGTCAAGACCTGAATGTGGTGGCCCACCTCGTGCGCCACGACATAGGCCTGAGCGAAATCGCCAGGCGCTCCAAACCGCTGGTCCAGTTCCTGGAAAAACGACACATCGAGGTACACCTGGCGATCGGCCGGACAGTAGAAGGGGCCCATCGCCGACTGTCCCACGCCGCACGCACTTTGTGTCGCACCAGTGAACAGCACGAGCGTTGCAGGCTCGTATCGTTTCCCTTGCGCCTGAAACACCGAGGCCCAGACTTCTTCGGTGTCAGCGAGCACCACCTTCAGAAACCTGGAGGCCTCGTCGTCGATCGGCGGACCGGCTGGCTGGTCCCCACCGGTCGAGACACCTGACTGGTCGAGGCCTGACAAGAGGTCAGCTGGGTTCTGGCCGGTGAAATAGGACACCGCCAGCAGCAACACCAGGCCACCGATACCGAGGCCGCCGGCGCGCATGCCGCCTGAGACGCCACGACGATCCTGCACATTCTGACTCTCGCGTCGTCCTTGCCATTTCATGACAAGTCCGATTGTAGTCGGGAATCGGGGGGACCTCTACCCGTCGCGCAGGGCTTTCACAGGGTCGAGCCGCGCGGCGCGCCGCGCCGGAACCAGGCTCGCCAGACCGGCGGTCACGATGAGCATGGCTGTGGCGGCTGCGTAGGCCACCGGGTCGAGCGGGGCCGTCGCAAACAACAGGGCCGACACGAGTTGCCCACTCCACATGGCGAGGCCGATACCCGCAGCGGCTCCGAACCAGACCGGCGTCAGGCTGCTCGCCAGGACCTCGCGAGCCAGCCGCCGCGGGCTTGCTCCCAATGCGGCGCGGACGCCGAACTCCCTGGTGCGCTGGGCCACGGCGAAACTCGTGACGGCATACACACCCACCACGGTCAGCAGACACGTCACGGCTCCGAACAGCATCGTCAATGTCGTGAGGAAATTGGCGCGCCCGTAGGTTTTTCTCAGATGCGCCTCCATGGTATTCACGCCGGAAATCGGCTGACTCGAGTCCACGTCCGCGGCCGCCCTGCGAATGGCGGGCACAAGCACGAGTGGAGCACCGGTGGTGCGCACTGCCACGGCCATCATGGCCTGAGACATCTGGCTGTACGGCAGGTAAATCTCCGGTCGCGGCGGGACACCGGGCCCCAGGTGATGCACGTTGCTGACGACCCCGATGATCGTCAGCCACGGCGCATCCGCTTCGCGTGCGTACTTGAGACGACGGCCCACCGGGCTCTGGCCGGGCCACTCCAGATCCACCAGCGCCTGATTCACGATCACGACACCTTGCGACTGGCGTTGGTCTTCGGGCCCGAACTCGCGCCCTTCACGCATCTGCATCCCGAGGGTGCGGAACCACCGGTCGCCGATGATCTGAAAACCAATGCGGCGGTCTGCACCCGGCGCCGGAAGCGGGCGGCCCTCGGGGAATGCCGACGCACCAAAGTCATCGCCTCCAATCGGCAACGTGAATGCGCCGGCCGCGCCTTGCACACCCGGCAGTGCGCGCACGCGATCCAGCAGGCCGTTGTAGAACTCCAGTGGCTTCGCCATGTATTCAGCGCGATCGCCGGTCAGCATGATGTCGAAGGTCAGGAGTTGGCGGGTGTCGAAACCCACATTAACGCGCTGCAGCCGAAGCAGGCTTTGGCCGAACAATGCTGCGCCCACCATGAGGGCCACGGCCAATGCCACCTCAACAGCAATCAATGTCTGCCGGAGTCGGCCGCGGCCGCGTTCGGCCGTACCGGCAGCGCGGAGATCCTCGGATGAACGATCGCGCCACAGCGCGACCGCAGACAACGCGCCGAGCGCCAGCGCGGTCACGAGTGTGGCGATACCGGTGAACGTCAGCACCATGGCATTGAGCGACACGTGGTCCAGACGTCCCACGCTGTCAGGTGCGATCGCCACGAGGCCCTTCAGACCCGCGAACGCCAACGCGACACCGCCAAGCCCGCCCAGCAGGGCCAACAGGCCGGCCTCGATCATCAACTGTCGAATCAGCCGGCCTCGTCCGGCGCCAAGCGCCGACCGCACCGCCAGTTCTCGATGGCGACCCGCCTGACGCACCAGAATGAGGTTCCCGACATTCACGCACGCGCCCAGCACCACGAGTGCGCTGGCGAGCAACACGAACCACATGGGCCCGGCAACGGACCCGAACAATTGGTCGCGGACCGGAACCAGGCTGACGGCGCGACCTCCGTCGGACGTCGGGTACTCGCGTCCAAGGTCCGCGGCCGCTGCGGTCGCCTCCTCCTGTGCGGCCTCGAGTGTCCGATCGGATCGCACTCTCGCCACCATCCGCAGATAGCCCATGGTTCTGTTCCGAATGATGTCCTCGTCAAAGGGCAACATGCGTTCGGGCACGTCCGGCAATGGGGCGCAGGTCCAGAACAGCGGAGGATCGTCGGCCGAGGTCTCGGGCGTAATTGATGGCCAGTAGAACTCTGGGGGCCTGACGCCGACCACGGTGCGCGGCCGGCCGTTCATCACCAGACGCTGACCGATGACCGATGGGTCTACACCGAACTGGGCCGTCCAGAGCCGGTGACTCAGCACCACGACATCACGATCCAGGTCGGTGGCCGCAAAGGTGCGCCCGAGCAGCGGCCGCGCGCCCACCACATCGAAGAAGCTCGAAGACACGCTGGCGCCAAACCACCGATCGGCCGGGCCTCTGCCGGTCACCGTCATGGACATGTGGCCGATGAGGGCTGCGTTGTCCAGGGCGCCAATCCGGCTGCGGAGGTCCAGTGCCCGCGCGGGCGCCATCGATTCGCGGTTGTGGTGAGGCGAGGCATTCCAGACGAACACCAGTCGATCGATATCGGCAAACGGCAACGGCCGGACGAGGACGGCCTCCACCATGCTGAAGACCGCCGTATTGAGGCCAATGGCCAACGCCAGGATCATCACGATCGCCAGTGCGGCACCAGGCCTCGCACGGTGCATGCGCAGCGCACCACCGAGATCGGCCCACACGCCGGACCACGCCAGGCCCCTTGTCTCGCGGTGTCTCAGCTGTGTTCGCGCGTCGCGACCGCTTCGCCAGAGGGCCAGCAGGAGTAGCACCATCCGTGTGTGCTGGTCGCGCACATCAGCGACCACTTCGTCCCTGTATGCCGGCGGAATCACGCGGCTGACAAGGCGCACCAGCCCTTCGCGCACGTTCATCGTGACCGTCCCTTCTCAAGAGTCGACTCGAGCCCTGTCGCCAGCACCGCGTATTGCCGCCAGGCCCGTCGCACTTCCGCCAGTCCAGGTTTCAGCAGAACAAAATGGCGTTTCGCGCGCCCGCCCCGCGCCGCCACCGGTTCGCCCATGTACGAGCGCACCAGTCCGCGTTGCTCGAGGCGATCCAGCGTGGGGTAAATCGCGCCGGGCGTGACCTGGCGCCCAGTCGTGCCGGCAATTTCCTCGCGGATCGCGGCACCGTGCGCGCCTTCGTCCGCACGCATCAGCGCCATGAGGACGACGAGTTCCAGTTCACCAAGACTGTGGCGTGGAGGCATATGTACTATTTAACCGTACATATAGACGCAGGGGCGGGGGCGCCGGTTAGGTCGGGAACTGGGGCTCGCCGGTCATCACCGCGCTGTTCGCAAGCATGCCGACGATGGATGACCGGGCGCCGTCTTGAAACGAACAGGCCACGGGCGCGCCTTCCGTGACGCTTTTCAGGAAATCCATCAGTGCGTAATACAGGGACGGGTGTGGCAACCCGACGCCAGACTGTAACTGACCTTGCTCAGCCAGTTGAGTGGCGTTCGCAATCAGCACAATGCCTTCCTGATCCATCACCTGCTGGCGGGTGGCATAGACCTCCCATCCTTGGGTGGGTGCATCGGCCTCCTTGAACAGCCAGGCATGCGTCCACGCGAATCGAATGGAGCCGTTGATGCCGTGTACGAGTTCAAACGCACCGCCGTGTGAGTTCGCAAGAGTCGCCTGGTACCGCATGCCGACCCCGTCATCCCAAGTCAGATCGACTTCGATGGTGTCGGCCACCGTTCGCCCGTCCTTGTGAAGCCGGACGCCGCCGCGGCCGGTGATTTTTGTGGGGTAGGCACCTCGACACCAGTGCGCCACGTCCATCTGCTGCGCGCCAACTTCACCAGCCAGACCCAGGGACACGGCAGGGTCCAGGCGCCAGTTCGCCTCCTGCTCAGTCTCGCCGGCTCCGGCCGGAAAGCGCCATGTCGTTTTGCGATGCGACTGGCCGAACCACGAGACGAGATCGCGAAGCTCCGATCGGACGAGCGGCTGGGCGCGGCGATACGTTGGGTTGGACCGCCCCTGGAATCCAGCATGACAGACGGTCTTCGCCGACGCTGCCGCGGCTGCCATCGCCTCACAGTCTTCACGTGTGGAGGCGAGCGGCGACTCACAAAACACATGGCGGTGCGCCGAGATGGCGTCGGTGACGATGGCGCGGTGCAGATGCGTCGGCGTGGCCACGATGATGGCGGAAATGTCGGGTGCGCTATCGAGCAGCGCGCGATGGTCCTGGAACACTGCGGCCTTCGGCGCCCGTGTGCGCGCGGTCTCAAGGCGCCCGGCCGAACGATCACACAGCGCGGCCACGTCGACCTGGGGAATCTTCTGGAGTTCAGTGAGGATTGCGCGGCCCTGACGTCCGGTGCCCACCACCGCCACCCTCACGGTTTGCGCCTGGCCTCGGAGACTGGGCAGCAGCATTGACGCCGCCGGCATCAGCGCCAGTCCGCCGAGTGCGCCGACGGTGCGGGTGATGAATGTCCGCCGGTCGTGAGGAGGTCTGGCCATCAGGATTCCTTCTGAACAAAGCGCGCGACATACCCGCTGGGAAAAGCCGGCGGGACGTCCCCCAGCACAACCAGGGCCGTGGACCAGGCGTCGGCCAATCGCGCTGACCGCCCCGTCACCACCACGCGGCGAGGTCCATGCTGCCCGTGAGGCTCATGTGTCTCCCTCGGGTCCACGATGTGCCTGCCACCCGGGGCGTCTGGCTGGCTACCGTCATCAGATACCGAGAAAGACAAATCGGCAAGATCGATCGTGTCGTTTCTCCCACCGGCAGCGGTTGTCGACGACAGGCCGATCCGCCATGAAGCGCCGTCGGGCGGCGCCCCCAGCGCGATCCCGCTGCTCGTGCCCCCCTGCACGAGCGCACGGGACACACCATGCGCCCGCAGGCACTGCGCGGCGCAATCGAGCGCATGGCCCTTGCCGATCGCGCCCAGATCGAGTGACACACGGTGATGCAGGAAGCGCAACTCGCCAGCCTCCATCGACAGTGCGCCCCCATCACCGCGAGTGACGTCAAATGCTCCGGCTGAACCACGCCACACGTCGATCGCATCGCGAAACAGGGCTTCGGTGTCAGCGTCAAGCCGCACTGGTTCCCGCGCCGCAGTCCGGTTGACATGCGAGAGCCAGCTGTCGCACTCGAACCGCGTGAGACGCTGATGCCAGTCCTCGATTTCGCGCAGGGCCAACTCCCCCGCCGCGCGCAGATGAGTCATCGAATGCCGCGACTCGTCGATCACGAGGGCCAGCTCGAAGCGCGTCCCCATCGCGGCAGTCGCAAGCCGCAGGATCCGATTCGTCAGAGCCGCTTGACCTTTCCACTCCGTGGATCAAAGCCAAACGCGCCACCCTCCCAGAACGACCGCTGAGCCAGGTCCACAATCACCATGACCTTGGTGCCCAGTTCCACATCACTCCGCGGCGCCTGCCGCGTGCGGATGCAGTCGATCCAGTGACGCCGCAAGACCTCCTGCGGGTCAAGCACCGGTCCAGGCGGCGGAGGAATCTCGCGCTCCTCGATCTCGTCGGCCCAGATCCGCTCCGGACGAATCACCGCGTTGCGGCCGCCCACAAAGAGATTCGCCTTGTGGCCGCGAATGATTCGCTCCACCCCGAGTTCGTTGCAGGTGGAACCGGCAATCATCATGGAGTGGTCGTGCTCGAACTCCACATTGATGTTGATCTGATCAGGGTTCTCCATCGCCTTGTCGATGTAGTGGCCGCCGGTGGCCGCCACTTTCACGGGCCAGCCCACCTCGCTGAGGGCCTTCAGCGTGGGAGTCACATGATGCACCAGCAGGTCGCCGATGATGCCGGATGAATACTTCTTGTACCGGCGCCAGCGCGCGTAGACCTCCGGACTCCACTTCGCCTTGCCCAGGGGCTTGCACCAGCGTTCCCAGTCGAGGTTCTCACCCGGCTTCCAGGCGGGGTCGAGCGCGTAGTAGTTCCACTCTCCCGTCTTCGAGTTGCGGCAATAACTGGTCTGGCTCCACACCGGCTTGCCAATCGCCCCCTCTTTCACCAGCGTCTCGGCGGCCATGTAACTGGGCGTCATCACGAACTGGGTGCCGACGACGACGATGGCGCCGGGATTGGCCTGAACCACCTTCCTCAGACGCAGGGCGTCCTTCAGGTTGATGGTCATCGGCTTCTCGACGTAGACGTCCTTGCCCGCCTTGATCGCATCTTCCGCGAGGCGCGCGTGCCAGTGTTCCGGCGAGGCGATCAACACGCCATGGATGTCGGGTCGGGCCAGCAAATCCTCGGAACGCCGGTAGGTCTGCACGTCGCCGCCCTGCACTTTGTCCACCCTCGCCTTGGCGTTCTGCACCCGCGGATCGCAGAGGTCGCACAGCGCCGCAACACGGATCGATTTCGACTCTGCGGCAAACCGCGCCAGCGCTTCGGCGTGGCCTGTGCCCATGCCGCCTGTGCCGATGACACCAACAGTGACCACACCGTCCGCGCCGATTGGGGTACGGGCCTGCGCCTGAGGAATCGGCTCCAGATCGTCGTCCGGGTCAGATCCAGCGCCACGCGCGGACTCACCGAACGCAGACGCCAGAGCCGCGGCAGCCGCCGCCTTGCGCAAAAAATCGCGGCGTGATTTCGACTCAGTCATGGGACACTCCCGTCCGGGCGCGGGCGAACTCGTCACGCACGCGTTCAAGTAGCTGTTTGGTCCTGGCAATGCCTTCGCGTTCGGAGATCTTTGATCCCTCGTACTCGATCCCCACCCACGAGTGGAAGCCGGCATCGAGCACGGTCTTCATCAGCCGGCGGTAGTCTTTGTTCGTATCGTTCCCGGCCTCGTCGAAGTCATGCGTTTTTGCCGATACCGCCTTCGCAAACGGCATCAGATCCGCCACGCCCTGATAGCGGTCGTACTCATAGAAGTTGCCGAAGTCCGGCAGAGTGCCGCATCGGGGATGCCCCACCATCTTCATCACACCGGCCAACCACTGGCCGTTCGACGACAGGCCACCGTGATTCTCAACCACGACATTGATATCCATCGACGCGCCGATCTCGGTCAGCCTGCGCAATCCATCAGCCGCAAGCTTCTGCTGTTCTTCGAAACTCCCGGCGCTCGCCGCATTGACCCGAATGGTGGCGCAGCCCAAGGTTTTGGCGGCTTCCACCCACTTGCGGTGATTTTCGACGGCCACGCCACGTTTGGCGGCATCGGGATCGCCCAACCGCCCTTCGCCATCACACATGATCAAATGCTGGGTCACGCCTTCACCTGCGGCCCGCGTGTTCATTTCCTTCAGGTACGCCGCGTCGCGCGCCTTGTCCTTGAAGAAGCTGTTCACGTATTCAATGGCCTCGATCCCGAAGTCCTGCCTCGCCGTCTTCGCAAAGTCGAGATGATCGAGCCGCTTCGCGCCCAGTTCCTTGTGCAGCGACCACTGCGCCAGCGAGATCTTGAACAACGGAGGGGCTTGTTGCGCCCAGTCCCACGCCCATGCACGAGTGACCGGCAGTACGGTCACGCCCGCAACGGCGGTGGTAAGAAATTGTCGCCTGGTCCAGTCTGTTGCCATCACACACTCCTTCACCACCTACACCCGCACGGGCCGGCCGTGCCTGGCTCCGGATCGGTCTGCCGCCAGGCACACACGCATCGTCAACTCCGCGTCGTGCACATTCAGGTGCGTCTCACGATCCGCGAGGATGCAGTTCACGAGTTCATCAATCTCACCTTGAAACGGATGGTGCGCCACGTCCGCCGAGCCGGGCATCGCGGTCTTGATTCTGATCGCCGACGCGCCCGTTGGAGTCTTGACCTTTTCAAACGTCACGTCGTCAAACGGGCAGGCGGCCCGCAGGGCGGCGAGGTCAACAGGGATCTCATTCCAGAGAATGAGGTCGTCTCGAAGCGACGCGCGGTCTCCCATCATCTCGACGCCAAAAGTGTACGGCAACTGGAGGTCTGTGGAACTGGTCAACTGGGCCAGCACCGGGGCGGCCTTTCGGCCGGAGTCCAGCGTCAGGTTCACCACGATCGACGTGGGCCATTGGTAGCCCCGCGTGATCGTGGTCTGAAACGCCGACACATCGATCACTTCGAGGCCTGTGCACCATCTGAGTGCATCCACCGCATGGCATCCGGCAGCCAATAAGTGACTGCGGCCACTCTTCTTCGTCCGCACCCACGACCAGCCTGAGTACCAGTCAGTCACCCGGGACAAATATTGAAACCGCGCAAACACCAGGCGCCCCAGCCAGCCTTCCTCACGCAGCCATTTCGCGAAGCGGAGGTACGGGTTGTAGTGCAGCTCAAACGACACGATGGTACGCACACCCGAGCGAACGACGGCCTGCCGGATGCGCTTGAGCTCGGCGTGGTCGAGTCCCGTCGGTTTCTCCAACAACAGGTGTTTTCCAGCGCGGGCAGCGGCCACCGCCTGGTCGGCATGGAGGTGATTCGGCGTGGCGATGGAGATGATGTCGATATCGGGCGCGCTCAGCAGGTCGCGATAGCGGGTAGTGAATCTCGCCTCAGGCACGTGCACACCCGCAGCAGCGAGCTTCGTTCGCGCGCGGCCCTCATCCCGCCCGCAGAGGGCGACGATGCGCGTGCGGGAATTGCCTGTGAAGGCCTGCAGGTGCTGCGCGGCCACCCAGCCCACGCCCACCAACCCCACGCCCAGTACCCGATCCGCCATCACTTCCCCACTTCCTAACTTCCCCACTTGTACTGGCACATCGCCGTATTGGCCTTGATGATGTAGGACCGGTAGTTGGTGGCCTTCGGGTCCGCACAGCCTTCGAGGTTGACGAGTTCGATCTTCCGGAAGTCGGTGGGGGCGGTTTCCGACTGAATCGCGATGAAGCCTTCCGTGAGCACCGTGCCGTCCTTCTTCACCGCCGGATCGGTGGGCGACGCGTTGCCGCCGCCAATCTGGGGCTTCTCGTAGTCGAGAACAGACTCGTTCTCGATGATGTGGCGTATGACCTCGTCGCCCTGCACGAGCACCTCGACCCGCACCCACTGGTCCCCATCGTAGGTCTTTGATTTGGCATTCGTGCAATGCGCCGTACGCAACTGACCGCGCATCATCACGTGTGTGCCGGGCGTGCAGAGGTTTGCGGTGGACCGGAGCGAGCCGTCTCCCGGCCCTCCCAGCAACTGCACTTCGATCGAAATCGGGAAGTCCTGATCCTTGACCATCGTGGCCGGCGCCTGCGAATGCAGCATCAGGCCGTTGTTGCGCACGGCCCATCCCAACCCTGGACCGGCCGAAGGCAGTTGCTCGCCGACGAATCGGTACTCGGCCGCGATCAGATAGTACGAAAATGCGTCCTTGTAGAAGAGGTGGCCAAACTCACCGGCAAAGGCGGTCCACTTGTCGTAACGGACCTTGAGCAGCCCGTCTTCCACGCGGAAGGTGTCGTGGAGGTTGACTCCGATCTCGTGTTTCGAGAACTTGGGCGTCCATCCCGTCAGGTCCTTGCCGTTAAAGAGCTGAATCCACTCGAATCGCGGCCCGGCCATCTGTGCGTACGGCGCGGCGGCGGCCACGGCCAGCAGACCGGCGATGAGCACCTTCATCATGCCGCAGAGGTTATCGCACTGCGGCGGCCGCGCCTACCGATTCGACCAGATAAAAACGCGCGAGGGGAAAGCGGGCGCGCAGGGTATCAAGCCCGGCCGGCCCGACGACGGTGGCCGCCGTGGCCAGGGCGTCGGCCGTGGCGCCGTCAGGGGCGATGACATGCGCGGTGACGCTTGAGGTGAGGGCCCAGCCGGTTCGGGGATCGACGACGTGCGAGTACCGCACGTCGTCGATCTCGACAAACTGGGCCGACGGGCCCGAGGTGGCGAGTGCGGCGTTGGCAATGAGCTCGAAACGACCTCTGAGGTCGTTTTGTGTACCCCCAGGCGAAACGACCTCTGAGGTCGTTTCGGGCCCCGCGATGCGCCACCCGGCCAAGCCGGGTGGCGCATCGCCCGCCACGATGTCGCCCCCCGCCTCGACGAGCGCGGCGGGGATGCCAGCGCCTCGGAGTGCCTCGAGCGCGGCCTGCAGGATGTATCCTTTGGCGACGCCGCCGAGATCGAGACGCAGACCGGCCGCCGACAGGCGGACGGTCTGCCGCGCGGCGTCGAGTTCGACGCCGCGCCAGCCAGTCAGCGCGCGCGCGGCGTCACGCGCCGCACGCACCGGCAGCCGGCGGGTGACCCGCGCGTCGCGCCAGAGCGCGACGAGCGGGCCCACCGTCGGGTCGAAGGCGCCGTCGGTGTCCCGGGCGATCGCGATCGCCCGGGCGACGACGGCGAAGACCTCCGGCGACACGCGCGCGGCGGCGGGCGCCAGGCGCGCGACGCCGCGGATCTCGCTGTCGGGGCGATAGTCGCTCATCGCGGCGTCAAGGGCCGCGATGCGCGCAAACGCCGAGGTGGCCGCCCGCAGGGCGGCCGGCTCGTCGGGCGCGTACAGCACCACCCGCACGGGCATGCCCATGTGGACCTGGGAATATTCGAACCGTGGAGGAGCCTGTGGCCCGACCGCAGCGTGAGGCGTCGAAATGACGGCGAGCCCGGCGACGAAGACAAGAACGACCTCTGAGGTCGTTTTGTGTACCCATGGCCGAAACGACCTCAGAGGTCGTTTGGCACTGATCGTCGCCCTGACCATAGTGGCCATGGTATCGCTGACCGCCCAGGATCCGCAGGCCCCCAGTGTTCGCGAGACCATCGCCGGCACGACAGTTACCTTCGACATGGTCCTGGTGTCGAAAGGCGCCACCGCTGGCCCCTTTTACATCGGCCGGACCGAGGTGACCTGGGACATGTACGACGTGTTCGCGCTCGGGCTTGATACGCCCGCCGCGCGGCCGGCCGGCAGTGACGGCGTGGCTCGCCCCTCAAACCCGTACGGTGCCCCTGACTACGGCTGGGGGCACGCCGGGTTCCCGGTCATCAGCGTCACGCGCCAGGCCGCCGACGCCTACACGAAATGGCTTTCGCAAAAGACCGGGCGGGTTTATCGTCTTCCCACGGAAGGAGAGTGGCAACACGTCGCCGTTCTCGCCGCGGGGCCGGACGGGCTGACGTCGGACGCACTCGATGGCGTGGGGTGGCATCGCAACAACGCCTCCGCGCACAGCCACGCGGTCGCGACGAAAGCGCCGGATCGGCTGGGCCTGTTTGATCTGTTCGGCAATGCCGCGGAGTGGGTGATGGCGAAAGACGGCCAGCTCGTCACGCGGGGCGGGTCGTTTCGCGACGGACCTGACGGCATCGGGCCGGCCGGTCGCGGAGTGCAGGACGAGTACTGGAACGAACGCGATCCGCAGTTGCCCAAGAGTCGGTGGTGGTTATCCGATGGCCCCTTTGTGGGCTTTCGATTGGTGAGAGAGATTCAGTAACGAGGCTTCTATGTCAGACACACAGATCCCGCCCGTCTCGCGCCGCACATTCCTCAACACGACAGCGGTGGCGGCTGCCGCGCTGGCCTGGCCGGGCAGCGCACACGGTTTCCACATCTGGGGCTCAGACGTGATTCGTGTCGGCGTCATCGGGTGCGGAGGACGAGGCACGGGCGCAGCGGGAGATTGTCTGCGCGGGGCCGAAGGCGTGGAGCTTGTCGCGCTGGGCGACCTCGCACCCGATCGGCTCGCCGAGTGCCGCGCCCAGCTTGAGAAGCTTGGCGCGTCCAACGCCGGCATCGCCGCCAAGATGAAGGTCACCGACGACAAGTGCTTTACCGGCTTCGACGCCTACCAGAAGGTCATCAACGCCGGCGTTGACCTCGTGATCCTCGCCTCACCTCCCGGATACCGCCCCACTCATCTCGCGGCTGCGGTTGAAGCGGGCAAACACGTGTTCTCAGAGAAGCCGGTGGCGGTGGATGCGGCCGGTATCCGCTCGGTGCTCGCCACCTACGAGAAAGCGCGCGCAAACAATCTTGGTATCGGCGTCGGCACGCAGCGACGGCACCAGGCCGATTACGTGGAGACCATTGAACGCATTCAGGGCGGCGCCATCGGCGAGGTCATGTCGGGCCAGGTTTTCTGGAACCAGGGCGGCCTCTGGTCGCGCGATCGCAAGCCCGAGTGGACCGATGCCGAGTGGCAGATTCGCAACTGGCTCTACTTCGCCTGGCTCTCCGGCGATCACATCGTCGAACAGCACGTCCACAATCTGGACGTGGCCAACTGGGTGCTGGGCGCGCATCCGGTGAAGGCCACGGGCGTAGGTGGACGGCAGTTCCGTACGGATCCGAAGTTCGGACACATCTACGATCACTTCGCGATCGACTTCGAGTACGCGAACGGTGCGCGCATCATGAGCATGTGCCGCCAGATTCCCGGCTCCGCGAACCGCGTCGGCGAGTGGTTCGTGGGCACCAAGGGCAGGTCGGATGCGTCATCGAAGATTCTCGGCAATGCGCCCTGGACGTACACGGTGCCCGAGCGGCGGCCGAACGGCTACGTTCAGGAGCACACCGATCTGGTGGCGAGCATCAGGACAGGCCGGCCGTACAACGAACTCAAGCAGGTGGCGGAAAGTACATTGACCGCCATCATGGGACGCGAGGCCGCTTACACAGGTCAGGAGATGACCTGGGATGCCGTGCTGAACGCGAAACAGGACCTCACGCCGCCAGTCGGCGCGTCGGACTACGGGTCACTGATCGTTCCGCCGGTGCCGATGCCGGGCAAGACCACACTCGATCGTGCATGGAATGAGTAACGCCATGTATCGGCGTCAGTTCCTCGCATCGACGCTCCTCGCCGGAGCGGGTGTGGCCATCGCCGGGCCGCGCCTGTGGGCTGGGGCCTCAACGCAGCCTGCACGAAAGTTCCGGCTGAACTATGCGCCGCACTTCGGGATGTTCCGCGAACACTCGGGAGCGGACCTCGTCGCGCAGCTGGAGTTCATGGCGGCCGAAGGGTTTACGGCCCTCGAAGACAACGGCATGCGCGCACGCACGGTGGCCGACCAGGAACTGATCGGCAAGACGCTGGCGCGACTCCACATGCGGATGGGCGTGTTTGTGGCGCACACCATCAACTGGACTGAGCCGACGCTCACGCTCGGTGCGGGTCTCCATCGCGACGCGTTTCTTCGTGAGGTTACCGAGTCGATCGACATCGCGAAGCGCGTCGGCGCGAAGTGGATGACCGTGGTGCCCGGCCACGTGGACAAGCGCCCGCACTTCGACTATCAGTCTGCGCGTGTGATTGAAACGCTTCGCATGGCTGCCGCGCTCCTGGAACCGCACGGGCTCATCATGGTGCTCGAGCCGCTCAACACGCTGCGGAACCACCCCGGGATGTTCCTTACGTCGAGTCCGCAGGCGTATCTGGTCTGCAAGGCCGTGAGCAGTCCCTCGTGCAAGATCCTGTTCGACATCTACCATCAGCAGATCACCGAGGGGAATCTCATCCCAAACATCGACACGGCCTGGGACGAGATCGCGTACCTGCAGGTGGGCGACAACCCTGGCCGGAACGAGCCCGGCACGGGCGAGATCAACTACCGCAACGTGTTCAAACACGTCCTCGGCAAGGGGTTCACCGGAGTCGTGGGTATGGAGCACGGCAACGCGACGCGCGGCCGCGACGGCGAACGCGCCGTGATCAACGCGTACGTGGCGGCTGACGCGTTCTGATCCTCGGCCTTGAGACCCAGGCCGAGCTACGAAACAGTTCCGCCAATTCCTAAGTTCCTAAGCTCCCAAGTTCCTCATTTGCTAATGGCCGCGTCGGCCGCCTTACCCACACCATCCACCACCTGCTTGGCGAGGTAGTTCACAATCGTCGATTCATTGCGGATGCGGCTGATGAACGCGTTCTGCAGCAACTGCGTCCGGCGATCTTTCAGGCCGGTGCGGATTGCTTCCTTCACTTCCGGGTCGCTCAGTTCGCGTTGTCCCGGCTCCTGCACGGCCACGAGCGCCAGAATGGTGACCTGTGTGCCGGCGTTGACGGTGCTGACCTGCCCCTGCTTCATGGCCATGACCGCCTGACGCAATTGCGGGGGGGCCTGATCGATGCGCGACTGCGGCACGAAGCCGATGTCGCCGCCGTTCGACGCGGACTGCTGGTCTTCGGAAAAATCGGCAGCCAGTTCCGCGAAACTGTCCCCCGTCCTCAGCCGCTCGGTCAGCATTGTCACCTTGCGCTGCGCCTGCTCCGGTGTGGTCGCATCGTCATTCCGGCGGTTCCCCACCTGGGGATTGGGCTGGGAGTTCACAACGATTTGCGCCAGGTGGTACTGGCGTTCGAGGATGTTGAACTGCGCGCGATTCTTGTCGAAAAACGCGGTCACTTCATCGTCGGCGATGACGACCTTTTCGGTCACTTCCTTCTCGACAACCTTGCGCACCATGATTTCGCGCCGGACTTCCGTGCGGAACTCGTCCATCGTGATACGCCGGTCACCAAGCTGTTTCGTGAACGCCTCTTCTGAGAGGGCGCCGCGCTGGTCGGCCACGGCCTTGGCCACTTCGTCGGCCGTCGGCTCAATCTTCAGGGTCGCCGCACGGGCCAGGAGGATTTCGTCCTGGATCATGTCTTCGAGAATGCCCAACTTGGCGCCGAGGGCCTCCTCGTCGGTCGGGACACCCGTATCAGGATTCAGCATCGTCCGGTACAGGCGCTCGACGTGATCGCGGCGCAGTTCCTTGCCGTTCACGACCGCCCAGACATCGGCCGACGCCGGCGCAGCCGATTTGGCCCCGCCGCACGCTCCGGCGAGCCCCAGGGCTCCCACCACCACACCAGCAATAATCGATCGGCTCAGCAACGCTCTCTCCATTCGGCCAGAAAAGGTCAGGACTTCAGTCTAATGTGAATCCACCCCGCAGATGGCTTACACTTCGGGCAGCCCCGGGGAGACTTTCAGATGACTGTGACGTCCGTTCGCACTGTTTTGGCTGGACTCCTGGTGGCTGCGGCAGCCTCCGGGTGCCAGAGCGCCGCCCGGCCACCGGCCATGGCGGCTCCGCGGCAGGGCGCCGTTCCGCTCGCCCCGCTCGTGGACCCCGAAGCGCGGCCTGAGTTGGTCCGTCAGTCGTACAGCCCGGCGGACATCAAGTTCATGCAGGGCATGATTCCACATCATGCACAGGCCGTGGTCATGGCCGGGTGGGCCCAGACGAATGGCGCCAGCCCGACGATTCAGCTGATGTGCGAACGGATGCTTATCAGCCAGCGCGACGAGATTGCGTTCATGCGCACCTGGCTGCGCGACCGTGCGCAGACCGTGCCAGCGGCCGATGCGACGCACATGAAGATGGAGCACGACGGGATGACGCACGACATGCTGATGCCCGGCATGCTGAACGACGCCGAGATGGCTGCGCTCAAGAAGGCGCGCGGCAAGGACTTCGATCGGCTGTTCCTGATTGGCATGATCAAACACCATCAGGGCGCCATCGGCATGGTGGAAGAACTGTTCGCGTCACACGGCGCGGCGCAGGACGATTTTGTGTATTTGTTCGCGGCGGATGTGCAGGCCGACCAAGCTGCGGAAATTGAACGCATGCAACAACTGCTCGAGGCCCTTGGAGGAGGACGTTGACGCTCATGACTCAGAAATCCACTACCGTTCGATTTGTCACCTCGATTGCCGGCGCCGTGGTGCTGGCGGCCTGCGCATCGAGGATGCCGGCGCCTGCGGCCACGCCGCCGCCTGCCGCTCCGGTTCCCGCGGTGGCCGCGCCCGCGCCGACCCCAGCGGCCGTTGCAACGCCGGCCCCAACACCAGCGGCGGCGCCCGCAGTGGCTGCGCCGGCTGGCGGTGCCCCGCAGGCTGGCGCACCCGGTGCGGCGCCGGGGGGACGCGCCGGTGGACGGGGCAACCCTCCACCGCCCGTGCCTCCGGTGCCGGCCGTGATGCCGACGCCGATCACGCCGACGATTTCGGCCGTGGCACCGACGCCCGATCCGCGCGTCGGCCTCAAGGCCGGGTACTGGGACGCCGCGCAGGCGGCCTGGAACATGCGCCTCGTGTCCACCACGCCGCCGCCTGAAGGCCACCGTGGCATCACGAACTCGGACCTGGCGTTCACCGGCAAGTACGTCGTGCAGGGCAACTACGCCGGCATCATTTTCTGGGATGTGTCGAACCCGGCGAAGCCCGTGCTCGTGAAGACGATTCCCTGCCCCGCGTCGCAGAACGACGTCTCGGTCTTCAAGCACCTGCTCTTTGTGTCGTCTGAAGGCACGAATGCGCGGCTGGACTGCGGCACGCAGGGCGTGCCCGAGCCCATCAGCAAAGACCGTATCCGCGGCATCCGCATCTTCGACATCTCTGATATTGCCAATCCGAAGTACGTCGCGAACGTCCAGACGTGCCGTGGTTCACACACGCACACGGTGATTCAGGATCCCAACGACAAAGAGAACGTCTACGTGTACATCTCGGGTTCGGCCGGTGTGCGGTCGCCTGAAGAACTGCCCGGCTGCGTTGGTGGCACCCTGACCGACAATCCTGACTCGGCGCAGTTCCGCGTGGAAGTGATCAAAGTGCCGCTCGCGGCCCCCGAGAAGGCTGCCGTCGGCAACTACGCCCGCATCTTCAACGGCCTCGCGCCGCCGCCCCGTCGTGTGGAACCGCCGCGCGCGGGCGGTGCCGGCGCGGCAGGCGCGGCGACGCCGCCAGCAGCAGGCACCGTCATACCGCCGGCCGTGGCAGCAGCGGCCGGGCTGCCGCCGGGTGCCACCGTTCCTCCGGCGGGTGCCGCAGGCGGACGCGCGGGCGGACGCGGCGGTCCTCCCACAGGCCCGAACCAGTGTCACGACATCACGGTGTACGGCGAGTCGGGGTTTGCCGGCGGCGCCTGTGGCGGCTACGGCCTGCTGCTCGATATTCGAGAACCTACGCACCCGGTGCGTATCGATGCGGCGGGCGACATCAACATGTCGTTCTGGCATTCCGCCACGTTCAGCAACGACGGCACGAAGGTGCTGTTCTCGGACGAGTGGGGCGGCGGCAGCAGCCCGCGGTGCCGCAGCACGGACCGCCTCGAGTGGGGCGCCAACGCCATCTTCACCATCGAACGCGGCAAGCTGGTGTTCCACAGCTACTACAAGATGCCGGCGCCGCAGACCGACTTCGAAAACTGCGTGGCGCACAACGGCTCGCTCTTGCCCGTCCCCGGACGCGACATCATGGTGCAGGGCTTCTACCAGGGCGGCATCACGGTGTTCGACTGGACCGATCCCAAGAAGCCCTTCGAGATGGCGTACTTCGACCGCGGTCCGCTCGACGGCACCCGGCTGCTGAGCGCCGGTTCGTGGTCGGTGTATTGGTACAACGGGATGATCTACAGCTCGGAGATCTCGCGCGGCCTCGACATCTACGAAATGGTGCCGACGCCGCACCTCTCACAGAACGAGATCGACGCGGCCAAGACGGTGAACTTCACCGAAGCGAATGCCCAGGACCAGAGGAAGATCGTCTGGCCGCCGAGCTTCGCGCTGCCGAAGGCGTTTATCGATCAGCTCGAACGCTCGAAGGGACTCTCGGCCGCGACGATCACCAGCACGCGCAGCGCACTGACGCGTGCCGAGGGCTTGTCGGGCCAGGCGCGGCGCACCGCGCTGCAGCAGCTGGGCACCACGCTCAACGGCTCGGTCTCCGGTTCGTCGGATCAGGCCAAGGTGCAGATGCTGGTGAAAGCGGTCAACGACCTGGCCGCCGCACAGCGCTGACGCAGGTCACGTCGCGCGGCCTGGGTTCCAGTGCCGCAGTTTTAGGGGGCGGTCCGGCTAAGCCGGGCCGCCCAGCTCTTCCGCCATGTCCCTCGCCTTCCTGGATCCCCTGAGCCAGCTGCTGCTGCAGCTCGTCACCGTGCTCGTGGCCTCACGGATCACGGGCTCACTGTTTGCCCGCCTCGGGCAGTCGGCCGTCATTGGTGAGATGGCCGCAGGCGTCCTGCTCGGCCCTTCCCTTCTCGGCTGGGTGGCGCCCGGCGTGTTCCAGACCATCTTCCCCGCATCGTCGCTTGGCACGCTCCAACTGCTGAGCCAGATCGGCGTCTGCCTCTTCCTGTTCGTTGCCGGCATGACGATGGACGTCGGCCACTTGAGGCAAAAGGCGCCGGCGGCGGTGGTCATCAGTTACGCCAGCATCGTTGTACCGGCGGTGTTGGGGGCGCTGGTCTCACTGCTGCTCTTCACGTCGCTCGCCGGATCGCGCGCCACGACCACGTCGTTCACGCTCTTCATGGCGATCTCGATGAGCATCACGGCGTTTCCCGTGCTGGCCAGAATTCTCGACGAGCGCAACCTCTCCCGCACGCCATTGGGCACCATGGCGCTGACGTCCGCCGCCGTGGGCGACGTCACCGCCTGGGTTCTTCTGGCCGGCATTGTCGCCCTCACACAAGACGCGGGTTGGACGGGGTCGATTCTCACCCTGCTTTGGGTCGTCGCGTTTGCCGCCGTGATGCTGTTCGGAGTGCGGCGCTGGCTGCCCCACTGGATGGAATCGGGGGCACAACCAGAAGAGGCCTTCGGGCACAACGTTCTGGTGGGCGCGTTGGCGCTCATGCTTGTCAGTGCCCTGACCACCGAACTCATCGGCATCCACGCGCTGTTTGGCGCCTTTCTGGCGGGCGTGGTCATGCCCAGTCAGGCCTCGCTACGGCAGCACGTGATCGTGCGCATCGAGGATTTCAGCGCCGTGTTCCTGCTGCCGCTCTTTTTTGTCTTCACTGGTCTGCGCACCAGCCTCACGCTCATCAATGACCTCGCAGGCTGGGGTATCTGCCTGGCGATCATCCTGGTGGCGACGGCCGGAAAACTCGGCGGCACGTACATCGCTGCACGCTCGACCGGCATACCTCGTCCAGACGCCTTCGCGCTCGGCGCCTTGATGAACACCCGCGGACTCATGGAGCTCATCGCTCTCAATATCGGCTACGACCTGGGCATCCTCTCGCCGCGTATCTTTGCGATGCTGGTCATCATGGCCCTGGTGACGACGGCCCTGACCGGACCGTTGCTCACGTGGTCGAATCGATGGCGCGTCACCGCTCGCGATGAGGCGGGGTAGCCTGATCCGGCGCGACGCCATCATCACGGTGGGTGCGGCCACTGACACAGGTTTGAAACACACAGGTTTGACCAACTTGACCAACCATGTGGGTTTTGGTAGCGTCGTCCCATGAGTCGCTCTCTCAACATCTACGCGGCGAAGGCCCAGCTGTCGTCCTTGGTGGAAGAGGCCGCCGCCGGCGCAGAAATCATCATCGCCAAGGCCGGCAAGCCGCGCGCCAAGTTGGTCCCGATTCGCCGGACGGCCCGGCGCATGCCCGGCAGCGCCAAACGCAAGATTTGGATCAGCGCTGATTTTGATGCGCTGCTCCCCGCTGCGATCGCCGACGCCTTCGCCGGCAAAGACTGAATGAAGCTGCTGCTCGACACGCACGCCATCCTCTGGTGGCAACGCGACGATCGGCGGCTTGGCCGCGAAGCCCGCGAAGCCATCGCCACCGCCGACATCGTCTGGGTCAGCGCGGTCTCCGGATGGGAGGTGGCTATCAAGTGCGGGCTCGGTCGATTGAGGCTCGACGAGCCTTTCTCGTCCCTGCTCGCGGCCGACGACTTCACGGAGTTGCCGATGACGCTGGCGCACGCCGCCACACTTCAGGCCTTGCCCTCGCATCACGGCGACCCGTTCGACCGCATGTTAGTGGCGCAAGCGCTCGCCGAGAGAGCCACCATCGTCAGTCATGACCGCTCGCTCGAACCGTACGGTGCGCGGATGATCTGGACATAAGGTGGCTGACGAGCGCCTGACCTCCAGGCGTCGCTGATCGTTGCTGCCCACGTGTGCACTGCACGACATCGCCGGCCGGACTTTATACGACGTCCCACCCATCGTTGCCAGGACGATTCCTGAGCGTTACCTGGAGTTTGTACCGGCATGGTATTCAATGAGGTCCGTCGTCCGAGCGACCCTTGAACACAGAGTTCCAAGAGCTGATTGACGAATTCATCCGCGTACGCCGAGATCTGCTTGGCCTCGTGGACGATTCGCGTGATGCGCTTGAGCAGGTGACGATGCCCAGTCAGGCGGCCGACGACTACACGCTCGTTCACCACCTGATCGAGCACGGCATGGACTGCATGCGCATCAACTGTGCGCACGACGACGAGGCCAGATGGGGCCGCATGATCGCTCATTTGCGGCGTGCGGAGGAGGCCACCGGCCGGATGTGTCGAGTGCTCATGGACCTGGCCGGGCCCAAACTCCGCACAGGCCCGCTCGAACCAGGTCCAGCCGTCGTCAAAGTCAAGCCGACGTGCGACCCGTTCGGACGCGTGGTCCGGCCGGCGCGCGTGTGGCTGTCGGCTCAGGAATCGCCACGCCAGGCACCCGCGCCTGGTGATGCGGCCTTCGAGTTGCCAGCCGCATTCCTGACGGCACTTGCCGTCGGCGACCGCCTGCAATTCGCTGATGCCCGGCAGGCCAAGCGGGTGCTGTCTGTCGTTGCGTTGACCGCTGATGGCGTCTGGGTCGAGTCAACGCGCACGTGTTACATCACGGCGGACGTCAATCTGCGTGCCAGCCGCGAGGGCGTCGGAACCGTCGCCGACACTTGCATCGGCCCGGTTCCCCACCTCGAAACGCCGATTGCTCTGGCGACGGGCGATCAGCTGACGCTGACCCGAGGACTCACACCCGGCCGCCCGGCTGCCAGCGATCGGCTCGGTCACGTCCTGACTCCCGCCACCATCGGGTGCACCTCGCCGCGATGACCCAGAAGGACCGCGCGGACCTGGGTTTCGTCGCGAAGCACGCAGACATGGTGGCGCTCTCATTCGTCAATACGGTCGAGGACGTCCGCGCCCTCCAGAAGCTTCTGGCCCCTTTAGGGGATCAGCAGCCCGCCATTGTGCTGAAGATCGAGACCAAGCGCGGCTTTGAGAACCTTCCGGCCATGTTGCTGGAAGCCCTGAAGGCGCCTCGCTGTGGCGTGATGATCGCTCGTGGAGATCTCGCCGTGGAATGTGGCTTTGAACGGCTGGCGGAGGTGCAGGAGGAAATCCTGTGGCTCTGCGAAGCGGCACACGTGCCCGTAATCTGGGCGACTCAGGTGCTTGAAAGCCTGGCGACGGACGGCTTGCCGTCGCGGGCCGAGATTACCGACGCGGCGATGTCCCACAGGGCGGAATGCGTCATGCTCAACAAGGGGCCGTACGTGATGGATGCGGTCCACGTGTTGGGACGATATCCTGCGCAGAAGTCACGGTCTCAGACTGATTCCCAGGTCGTTGGCTGAGCGGAGCGCGTTGGCGCTTCAACAGGCGAGACGGGCCAGCCGGTCGATCATCCTGTTGAAGATGGGGCCGTGGAAGGGGTACAGCGCATACCAATACAACAAGCCCAAGAGGCCTTTGGGGGCGAAGAAGGCGGTTTGCACCAGCAACGTCCGGCCATCGTCTTGCGCGTGCGCCTCAAACTGAAGCCAGGCGCGGCCGGGCACTTTCATCTCGGCACGCAGCCTGAGCAGGCGCCCGGGTTCGACAGCTTCCACCCGCCAGAAGTCGAGCGCGTCGCCCACCCGCAGGTCGTCCGGATCACGTCGGCCACGCCGGAAGCCGACACCTCCAACCAGGCGATCGACGACGCCCCGGAGCCGCCAGGCCCAGTTGAAGCTGGGCCATCCACGAGCGCCGCCGATTCCGGTGAAGGCGCGAAACACTGCGTCGGCCGGTGCCGCCACCACTCGCTGGCGGACCTCAATCAACATGCCGTCCTGAGCCGTGAAGCTGAATGGCGCGCGGTCTCCGAGGGACGCGGCCAGCGCATCACTCCAACTGGACTCGATGTGCCCCGCATCCAGTTGTGCCAGCGCGCGTTCGACGGCGGTGCGGTAGTCGACCACGTGGATCTGCGGAAACAGTCGCTGCGCCAGATCGTCGCGCACGATGACTTCATTGCGCAGTCCCTCGACGAGCGGCATCGCGATCTCGGCAGGGATGGGTGTCACCCAGTGCACCCAGTACGACGACAACCGCGGCGTCAGCACCGGGACCGGAATCAACCAGCGTCGCAGACCCCGCACTCGCGCGTAGCCGAGCATCATGTCGCCATAGGTCAGCACGTCGGCACCGCCGATTTCGATGACCTGGCCTGTGCTCGCGGGCACCTCAAGCGCGGCAACCAGATAGTCCAGCACGTTGCGAATGCTGATCGGCTGCACCTTTGTGTAGACCCAGCGCGGGCAGATCATGGCGGGAAGGCGTTCCGTGAGATGACGAATCATCTCGAACGACGCACTCCCGGATCCCACAATGACCGCCGCCCGGAACTCCGTGACCGGTACCCCCGCCTCGCGCAGCGCCGCTCCCGTGTCCTGGCGTGATCGCAGATGCGGCGACAGCGCCGCGGCCGGATCACCCAGCCCGCCAAGATAGATGAGCCGCGGCACACCAGCCGCCTTCGCGGCCTCTCCGAAGTTTCTGGCGGCGCGTTGATCGCGCTCGTGAAAGTCGCCCTGGGCCGCCACTTTCTGCATGCTGTGGATGAGGTAATACGCGCAGGACACACCGGCCATCGCCGGCGCCAGCGACGCGGGGTCGAGCGCATCGCCGCGCACCATCTCGACCTGTTCCGACCATGCCCGCCCCTGAGAACGGGCGGGATCGCGCACCATCACGCGGACCCGATACCCGGCGCCCAGCAGTCGCGTCACCAACCGGCCCCCGACATAGCCGGTGGCTCCGGTGACCAGCACCAGTGGCATCATCACCCGGTCACCGGACCAGACACCGCGCGGCGGCGTCGCCACTCAGGAGTCGGGGCAAAACTGGCATGATAGGGGGCCAATGGATCGCGACCAGATCACGGTCTTCCTGCCGGTCACGCACTATCATAGGCCATACCTTGAGCAGGCCGTCGAGTGTGTCTTCCAGCAGACCCGCGCCGACTGGCGACTGCTGATCGTGGTCGACGAGGACCGGCAGCCGCACTTCAGGGACCTGCTGCGCGACGCACTCGCGGACCCCCGGGTCAGGCTGGTGCCCAATCAGGGAAGGCTGCTCGGCGGTGCCTACAACACTGCCATGCGGGCCGCCGAGACAACGTTCATGGGGGTCCTGCTCGGCGACGACCTCTGGACACCCGATGCGGTCGACATTCTCGGCCGGGCCATTCGCGAGAACGAGGGCACAGACTTCTTCTACAGCGGTCGCTACTACATCGACGGCGCCAATCAGCGGCTCAGTTCCGACTACCTGCCAGACAAGCCGGTCACCGTCGAGAGCTTCTCCACGGGCTCGCCGGTGAAGCACCTCCTGTGCTGGCGAGTGAGCGCGGGGCTGGCGTGTGGTGGCGTGGACGAGACGCTGAACAACTTCGCCTCCGACGACTTTGATTTCCCCTGGACCATGCTCGATCACGGCGCCGTGTTTCACCCGATCCATCGCGTGTTGTACATGTGCAGGGATCACCGGGACGGATTCCGGCTGACCACGCACGTCCCGCGAAGCGTTCAACGTCGGGAGTTGCGTCGCATCCTGGAGAAACACGGAGTGGCACCCGCCCTGGTGCGGAGGCGCGTCCGTCACGGCAGCCGCAACTATCTGCGTCAGAGCCTCTTCGGGAACGGCTTGCACCGCTGGCTGCTCGAACGGCTGGGGTTCGACGCCACGCGCGGCTGGCGCGAACCCTACCGATGACGCGCCCGGCCGACGTCGCCGCCACCGTTGTCGTCGCAGCCTACAACGAGGCCCAGACAATGGCTGCCTGTGTGGCCTCACTGCTGGCCATGCGTGACTCGAGCGCTCCAATCGAGATCGTCATTGTCGACAACGGATCGACCGACGGCACACGCGACATCCTCGCGGCCTTTGGCGACAGTATTCGTGTGCTGACCGAGACCACGCGCGGAGCGGCTACCGCGCGCAACTGCGGCATCAGGGCGGCCCGAGGCCCGATTGTGGCCTTTACGGATGCCGACTGTGTCGTCGAGCCCGAATGGCTCTCCCACGTGATCGCCCCCTTGGCGGATCGGAGGGTCGGTGTCGTGGGCGGAACCATTCTGAGCATGCCCGGCGCGAATCGCATCGCCCGCTTCGGAGAGGTCATCCACGATCACCACGAGGCAATCGAGGTGCAGGAGGCGCCCTACGTCATCTCCATGAATTGGGCCTCCAGACGCGACGTGCTCATCGAGGCTGGCCTGTTCGATGTCGCGCTGCTGCGCGGTCAGGACGTGGACCTGTCGTGGCGCATCCGACACGCCGGCTACCAGTTGGTCCACGCGCCGAAGGCCGTCCTGAGACACCACAACCAGCACACCCTCTGGGGCCTCGCGCACGAAGGGTACGTCCACGGCCGGCACGGTGCGCGCGTCGCCAGAAAACACGGGCACCCGGTCGACGCCGAGCACAGCGCGAAGCGCACCCGGCAGCGCCTGACCGCCGGGCTGAGCACACTGGCTCGCGGTCCCGAGCGCGTCAACGGCCTGCTTGGATTGGTCTTCGACGCGGGCAAGAGTGTTGGTGAACTCGTGGCGTTGACGCGAGATACCTCGCGATGACGCCCCCCCGTGTCCTGCTCGCATCCACAGATCCAGGCGGCGTGGGCGGCTCCAGTACCGCGTCGCTCGACCTGTTCCGTCGCATGAGTGCCGAGGGCTGGGATGTCCACTATGTCCATGTGGTGGACGATGTGGATGCCGCGTTCCATCAGATCGATTTCGAAGGACGACTCGGCGACACGGGTGGCCTGCTGAACAGGCATTTCTGCTGCGTACCAAGCCTGGCGAGTACGCGCCACCCTCGTCTGGCATCGCTCGTGGCGAAGATTGACCCGTGTGTCTCGGTTGGCTTCGGGTTCCTCGCCACAGGGTTGCTCAAGGCGGCGGCGCCTGAACGCCGGGTCATCTTCGTGACGGGCACCTGCCGCCAGGCACAGGACTTTGTCACGTCAGGGCGTGCGCAGGACGCCATTGCCCTGGGTCGAGCACTGACGAACGGCTCCATCCTGCCCCGGCTGATCAACCGGGCTGAACAGGTTGGCGTCGATCGGTGCGACCTGCTCGTGACGCACTCCGAGTTGACGAAAGCCATGTTCGAGCGGTTCTTCGCCGAGTCCATCGGGAAGATGTATCCGTCGGCCTTGTCGTTCGCCGAGTGGATCGCCGAGGGCGCCGAACCCTGGAAGCACCTGGCTCGGCCGTTCGCCGCGCGCGACATCGACGTGCTCTTCATGGCGAGCGACTGGGGACGCGTGGAAAAGAACTATCCGCTGGTCTCCAGGCTCGGACGGCGTCTGGGCGACCTGCGCGTGCATGTGGTGGGCGACGTGCCGTACGCATTGCGATGGGCCGTCCACCACGGCTTCATGACAGACCGGGGTGCGCTCTTCGAGCTCATGGGCCGCGCCCGGTGCATCGCCTGCCCGTCGTTGATTGATGCCGCGCCTGGAATTCTTTTTGAGGGGGCGGTGATGGGATGCAACCTCGTGGCATCGAAGAATTGCGGGAACTGGGACGTGTGCCACCCGGACCTCGTTGTCGAGCCCTTCGACGAACCAGTCATGGCCGAACGCCTTCACCTGGCCGCACACCGCCGGTACGACGACCGTCTCGATCGCTTCAGGGCTCGCGGCGCCTACCGGGAACTCATGGCGATCATCGGTGCGATCACGCAGCCGTTTCAGGCTCAGGACATGTGATGCACGCTGTCAGCGCGGTCGTTCTGTCGGTCGGCGAGCCCTACACCAAGCGGGCCATCGACAGCCTGGCGACCCAATCGGTGCCGGTGGACGAGGTCATTGTCATCGAGCATGTGTCCCCGTTCTCCCGTGCGATCAACGAAGGGGCCAGACGCGTGCGTACCCCGTACTTCGTGCAGGTCGATGCCGACATGATCCTGGATCCGACCTGCGTCGAAACGCTCGTCGCCCACATGCGGCCTGACACCGGCATCATGGTGGGTGAACTGAGGGACGCCCTGCTGGGGCAGACCGTTGGCGTGAAGCTGTTTCGAACGGCGTGTTTCCAGGAGGGAGGCGTCCCCGACTCCCTCGCCCAGGACACGGATTTCGCGGCACGGCTGCACAACCGAGGGTGGCAGACACACTACGTGCGCACCGGGGCCCCAGCGGCACGCGGTCCCCGCCCGACGCTGGGCGAGCACAGACCCGACTACACCGCACCGTACACCTACCGAAAATTCCTGATCGAGGGCGCGCGTATCCGGCACCGCGGAGCCAAACACGGGCTCTTCTGGCAGATGGGTGTCATGGACGCAAGTCCACATCCGCTGGCCATGCTGGCTCAGGTTGCCTTTGCACACGGTCTGCTCCTGACCCTCGAACGAGACGAGCTCAGGCCGGTGCCCCGAGATCCGACGTGCGACGTGCTGTTGGCCCTGCTGGCCAGCGACACCCGACGGGCCGACATCGCCCGAGACCTTCCTGATCTGGTGCGCGAGGGACATCTGGGAGACATTTTCAGGCGCTTCGCCGAGGCGGGTCGTTCGCTTCGAAGAAGCGTGGCCGGAGGCACCTTCCGAGACGTGTTCAACAGACTGTCCGGCGCCAGCCAGAACCCGCGCGCAGTCGTCGCAAAGATCGCGGTGTCACACGGCGTGCTCATGGATGACACCGACATGCCCCGCCTCCAGGCGCATGAACGCGCACTCAAAGACCTCGTTGTCCTGGGCCTTGGCACCCGGGCCACGCCATGGCACCACATCCGCGCGCGGGGCAGGCGCCTTCTGATCGAGCGGCGGGTTGCGCTGGCGGTGCCGTGGTGACCGCCGACGACGACCGGACGCGGCTGCTGGTCATTGTCACATCAGGCCCGGCAGCGCCAGGCGTCGACGCCACACGCCGCAGTCTTGCCCTGCAAGCGGGCGTCGACTGCGAGGTGGTGTTCGCCGTCGAGGGCGCAGTGGCAGGGCTGAGGGCGACGATCGGCGCGAGTGGAGCACCCTTTGTCACGTTCGTGCAGGACGGTGATGTCCTGTGCCCCGGCGCACTGCGCACCATGTGCGATGCCCTCGTTGACCACGGTCCGAACACGTGGGTAGTGGAGGCCCTGGCGCTGCCAGTCGGCGGGCGCGGCACATCCCGTGCAGAGGCTCACGGCCGAGCCGCGAGCATCCTTGCCAGGGCGCGCGCACAACGTCCGTCTTGGCGCCCGTCTCCCCATGGGGCCCTTCTGACGTTTCGGCGCGGTGCGCTGGTGGACACGCCGCTGGCCGGCGCATCGATCGGCCATGTGCTGCGCCAGGTGGTCCACACACTTGCTGCCAAGGGCGGGATCAACCGCGTGGCTCGGATTGTGTGCGCACGGCCATCGCCGATGCGATGGCGCGCGCCTCACATGCCTGCGGTTCGGTATGCCGTCCACCACCTGTGGCGATCGGCGCGTAGAGCGCCCCTCCTTGCCCCCTTCTTGCGATGGCGCCACCCGTACGCGGCATTCGGCGCACTCCTCAGGAGTTGGCCGAATCAGGGCCTGCCCGTGAAGCCGCACGTGACGGCCAACCACACAGGAGAACGCATTGCCTACATCCTGTGGCGCTATCCGTATTTGACTGAGACGTTCATCCGGCGGGAGGTGGAGGCCCTCTGCAGTGCCGGAGTCGCCCTTGAGGTCTTCGCGCTGGAACCCGATGACCCTCCGGTGCCCCAGGATGCCGCCTTCCCTATAGGTCCTGTGGTGTACTTCGGCCCCGAGGACGTCGCAGCCGGACGGGCGGTCATTCGCCGCCATCTGACGCGGCATCCCTGGACGGTGATCCGCCTCTGGTGCTTCGTCGTGGCCCATGGGATCGGCGGCGACGGCCCCTGGTGGCGTGACAGAGACATCCTGTATCTGGGTGGACAAATGGCGTCCGCGCTGACCGCGCGCGGCATCACTCACGTGCATGCGCCCTGGGCCAATCGGTACGCCGCGGTGGCCTTCATCGCGTCCCGGCTGATTGGCGCCACGTTCACCGCGCAGGCGCGCGCCTCTGAAATGCACCGCACGGTGCAGGCTCCACAGGTGGCCGGACGATTGAAGTTCGCCACGTTTGTCATCACCAACTCACGCTACAACGAGCGTGACCTTCGTATCAGGCTCGCGCCGGTGGGTGCGCCGCCAATCCACGTCATCTACAACGGCATCGACTTGTCCCGGTTCCGTCCAGCCACGCGCCTCGAACGCACCGGACACAGATTGCTCTCGGTCGGCAGACTCGTGGAACCCAAGGGCCTGCGGCATCTGCTAGACGCCTGCTTCCGACTGCGTGATCGCGGCCTTGACGTGTCATGCGAGATCATTGGTGGCCCGGATGAGTCCACCGACACCGCGACCTGGGTGGAATTGCGCATGATGGTCACAGCCCTGAAGCTGGAATCCCTCGTCTCGTTCCGAGGGGCCCGGTCGTTTTCGTCGGTCCTGCGGGCCCTGGAGCGTGCCGACATCTTCGTGCTGCCGTGCGTGCGCGGGCGCGACGGCTCTCACGACATCACGCCAAATGCCCTGATCGAGGCCATGGCCATGGCACTCCCTGTGGTCTCGACCACAAGCGGTGCAGTTCCGGAGATTGTTGACCACGGGGTCAACGGCCTGCTGGTGCCGCCCGGCGATAGCGATGCGCTCGCAGACGCGCTGGAACGGCTCGTTCAGGATGGTGCGCTACGCGAGTCCCTTGGCGCCGCGGCGCGCCGGAAAGTGGAAGATCGGTTTGACGCCGCGAAGAACGTGGGTCGCAGGGTTGAGTTGTTCCGGCTCCTACGAACTCAGCCAGTCGAATGCCGCTCGGACACGACCAGGTGAGCGCCGGCCGACGCCGGCGGGTTAAGGAATCTTCTGTTGAATACATGCGGGGACAGTCGGCCGGCCGGCAACACCTCGCTCGCGGCAAACCACATCGTGCACGCCCCAGCTGCCTCCGGCGTCGGAAGCGCTTCGCCATAGGGTGCTGCAAAATACGCGGCCTCGACACCCAGCTCACGCTCGAGCCAGACTCGACCATCGCGAATCTCGCGAACGCTTTGGGCAGACGACAGGCTTGTGTGGTCGCTGTGTGACCACCCGTGGTTCTCCAGGGCGACTCCGGCATCACGCAGAGCGACCAGTTCGTCGCGGCTGAGCGTGCGGAAGTGCGGCGGCATATCTGGCACCGTCACACCCCACTGCCCTGCCAGGCCGGTCACGAAGTCGAGACGCGCCTGCTCATCGGTCAGCGCGCACAGCCGTGCTTTGATGCGCCGGCGCAGCACCTGCCGCTTCGCGTGGGTCCCGATGCGGAACGCGGTGTCTTCAAATATGCAGACGCGGCGTGTGAGTCCATCGAGTAGCGCGTTCAACACCAGAAACGCATACGGCGCACCCGACTCAACCTGACTCGGATTCACGAACAAGGTCACCGCGTGACCGCGTTGTCTGGCAAGCAGCGCGGCGTCAGCGGCGCCACGAATGGCATCGTCAATCGTCAGCGCATCGCCGCGCCCGGCCATCGCGTCTCCGAGAGAGACGAATGGCGGGACCGATGTCAGGTACCGCAGCATCGCATCCGTGTCCCACATGTTGCGAAAGCAAAATGCATTCGGAATCACAGCTGGAGCGATCCCGTGAATGGTCAGTACCTGTCCGGTCATGAGGCCTGGCAGATGGTAACCCCGCCCTCGCCGCGCGCCCAAGGGATCCCGCCCGGCGGGCCGATCGGCAGCATCGTCGCGTGCGTTGCCGCTGCGCCTGGCGTCGCTCTCAAACCCGCTTTGCGACACGCAGCCGGCCAGGAACATGACGTGGATGTTCTACGCCGGGTACAGGCCTGAACAACCCGACACCAGGTGGCGCGCGTGGCTGTCACCCCAGATGATGATGTCGTTCGAGGAGCCGCGGTCATTCTGGCAGGTGACCAGTGCCGGCGGCATTTGGGGATCCGTCTGTCGGCAGTGCGCACATTCGAGCGATCGCCACTGGTCATTTGAGCGCGCCTGTCGCTCGGTGGGAATGCGCCAGTCCCAGCCGGCCTGCGGCCAGATCACAGCCGACGGCACCACGACGGAACGGCCGCTCAACCAATCGATACATGAGTGCCGCGCCGGCTGCAGTGGCCAACAGCAGCACACTTTTGTCGACGGACGTGACGTCTCTGAAGGTGTACGCACCGTGCAGAACAATCAGGGGCCAGTGCAGGAGGTACATCGAATAGCTGATCAACCCGACCGCCACCATCAGACGGTTGCGCAGAAGCCATCCCGACACCGGCGCCGTGCCCGCGTCACACCATCACCGCACCGATGCCGAACTCGAACACGCGAAAAGGGGTCAGGTAGAAGGCGGTTTCCAGAGCGACCCAGCCGCTCGACGCCAGGCTGACAATGGTCGCGGCCGCAAGGCCGGCCACCGTCGTGCGAGTCGACCTTCTGAGCAGCGTCATCAGGAAGATGGTCCAGATCAGGTAGAACTGCTCTTCGACACCGAGCGACCACAGATGCAGCAGAGCGCAGGGAGGATGCGTCGCGCTCGCCTTGCGTAGAAGCGGCCCAGCCGAAACCCACCCTCACTTCGATATTCGTCGACGATGAGGCGCGTGATGAGGAAGCCGCTGATCACGAAGAACACGTCGACTCCGACGAACCCTCCTGAAACGGGCTCGACGTTCAGATGACACAGGATGACCAGAAGCACCGCGACCGCTCGCAAGCCGTCGATATCCTGACGGTAGCCGGCTGCGCGTGAGGGCGTTGATATCATCCGGCGAGTCGGCGGCCCAGCCACGACCTGAGGGCGCCGAGGCCACTGGCATGGGCCACGAGGTTCCAGGCACGCCGTCGCCGGGACGGAACGCGGCGTGTCAGCCAGCGCCCGTCACGCTTCATGTCTTCATACAGCGTGCAGGTGGTGCAGGGGATATCGGCGCGCGCCGGCTGCCGCCCCTGCAGCATCTGACGGGCGTACGACATCTTCTCGCTGTTGATACTGCGCAGCAGGCCGTCACGGAAGGCATTCTCCGGCCCGAAGTCGCCCCAGAAATTCCGGCAGCAGCCAAGCACCTTGCCGTCCCAGTTGATCTGGGGCAGGTCCCACAACTGATGGCAGACCGACTGCATGTAGTCGACGCCACGCGTCTCCTTGAACTCACGACGGGACGCCGCCCCCGCCACCGACCGCAGAGCGTCTTCATCGGTGATCGGAGAGAAGTCGGAGTCCCAGGAGAGCTTCACGACAAAGCGCATGCCGAGCCTGGCGGCCATGGCACGGGCCGCCGGAATCTCGTGTTCGTTGTGGCCGAACGCGACGAACTGCCAGATCAGCTCTGGAACGGCAGACCCGTAGTTGCGCTTGTGTTGGTTGATCGTCGCGATATTGTCGAGCACCGCATCGAGACGGCCCCGGACGCGGTAGCTGGCGTAGGTCTCCTGCGAGGCGCCGTCGATCGAGCACCGGATGGTCCGAACGCCGTACGTGACCAGCCCCTCAAGCACCTCGGGACTCGCATAGTTCAGGTTCACGCCATTCTCGGCGTTCAACTCAACGCCTCGTTGGTGTGCGTACTCAAGCATGGCCAGCAAGTTGGGGTTGAGGAAAATCTCCCCGTAGTTGGAGAGCTCAATGGCCTTCAGCCAGGGGCTGTCGTCGAGCACCCGCGTGAAATCCTCGAACGACAGCAGTCCGCTGCCCACGACCGGGTGAATCGCCTTCGTCGTCGTCGGACAGGACGGGCATCGAAGCTGGCAGTGCGAGGAGGCTTCGAGCCTGATTGTCGCCGGCCTGACCTGCTCCATAGGCCGACTAGCATCTCACGGCTCCGGCCCGCGGCCTCCAGCGGTGAATATGAACGCGTGCCGCATGTCGTTTTTACGCCGCAACTCCAGCGGTTTCTCGACGCCCGTCCGCGCGATGTGGCGGGAACGACGGTGGCTGACGCGCTGGCGCGCATGTTCGCAGACAATCCGCGGCTCAGGAGCTACGTCCTCGACGAGCACGGTCAGGTGCGCACGCACGTCGCCGTGTTTGTCGGCGGCGAACGGGTGAAAGACCGGCGCGGCCTCACGGACGTCGTCTCTGCCGACGCGGAGATTTTTGTCCTTCAGGCGCTTTCGGGCGGCGGCAACGACTGGCCGGGCATTCACTCCATCCTCGTGGACCCGCGCAACAGCCGCCACGTGCTGGTGGGCGTGTCGGTGGGTGGGGCGTGGGAGTGCCGGGCGCGTGGAATGGTCGCCGAGGGCATGCCGCCAGAGCGGCAAGGCGATCCCAACGTCCAGGACCCGCACCGCATCGCGGCCTGCCGTGCGGCGCCAGACGTGTTGTGGACGCAGCATCACAACGGCGTCTTCCGTTCGGGGAATCGCGGACGACTGCGGACGCCGGTGCCGGCAGCGAAGCCGTCGGGGTTCGGGTTCGCGGTCGCCGCGCATCCGGCCGACCCGTCCACCGCATGGTTTGTGCCGGCTGTGAAGGACGAACGCCGCGTCCCGGTGAATGCCACACTCGTCGTTTCACGCACGCGGGACGCGGGGCAGACGTCTGATGTGATCAGCGCAGGCTTACCCGACCACTCGTACGACCTGATCTATCAGCACGCCCTGGATGTAGACGCGACCGGTCGCACCCTGGCGATGGGCTCCACGACGGGCGGCCTCTGGATTTCGAGCAACGGGGGCGAGCGCTGGCAGACAATCTCGACGCATCTGCCGCCGGTGTATGCCGTCCGACTCGGGCTATGACCGAGCCGCAGCCTCTGCAATGATCTCGAACGACCTGCGCCGAGCGGGAAAGTTGTATACGTCCGACACGACGATCAGCTCGTCGGCCTTCGTCCGGGCGACGAGCGCTCCGATACCGGCACGAACGGTCTCGACCGATCCGACGATGTCTCGTCGGAACATCTTGCCGGCCGTTTCCTTCTCGTGTGGCAACAGGTAGGCGTCGAAGTCGTCGATCGGCGGCTGCAGCAACTGCCGCGTGGTGCCGCGAAAGAGGTCGATGAACGACATCCGGTGTGATGTCGCCAGTCGTCGGGCCTCATCGTCACTGTCGGCCGCGACGATGTTGACGCCGACCATCACGTAGGGAGCCGCCAGCTGACGCGAGGCCTTGAAGCGTTCGCGATACACTGCGACCGCCTCGTCGAGATGTTTTGGAGCAAAGTGTGACGCGAAGCTGAACGGCAGACCAAATTCCGCCGCCAGCTGCGCGCCGAAGAGGCTCGAGCCGAGAATCCAGATCGGCACATTTGTGCCTGAGCCAGGCACGGCCTCGATGCGTTGCCCCTGCGCGACCGGCGCAAGGAATGCCTGAAGTTCGAGCACGTCCTGGGGAAAGTGTTCGGCGTTGGCGGGGTCACGGCGCAACGCGCGAAGGGTCACCTGGTCGGTGCCCGGCGCGCGACCGAGGCCCAGATCAATCCGACCAGGGAACAGGGTTTCGAGCGTCCCAAATTGTTCGGCGATGACATACGGCGCATGGTTCGGCAACATGATGCCGCCAGCGCCGACGCGAATTGTGGTCGTGGCTGTCGCGAGGTGCCCGATGACCACGGCTGTAGCCGCGGTCGTCACCATCGGCATGTTGTGATGTTCGGCCACCCAGATACGGTGATACCCGAGCGCCTCGGCATGACGCGCGAGGACCACCGCTTCGCCAAGGGCTGTCCGACGCGTCGAGTCCTGTCTGACACGTCCAAGTTCAAGTACTGAGAGCGGGACCATGCCTCATCGTACACACGTTGCGCACTCGGGTGTTGTGTACGCCCGACCCAGTGCGGGCTGCCGTCGGATGATCACCTCGGCGACGACGACGTTGATGACTACGGCATCGTGACACGCAGTCCGACCATCACCACCACGTCGTTTCGCGCGCGCGTCGATCCCTGGCCCCCAAGTGGCTTGAAGCCGGTGACATATTCGCGTACCTCAAGGCGCAGGCCGACGCGGCCGAGGCCAAGCGCACCGCCGGCGCTCACGTACGCACCAAGGTTATGCGTGGCGTTCACCTCCAGGCTGCGGTAGTTGTAGCTGCGCCCCCCGGCGCCGGCGCCGGCAAACGGACTGAACGTGAGGCGCTTGCGGGCGGTAAGTCGTGGCGCTCGGACTTCGGCGCCCAGGTCGTACGTGAATATGTCGAGCTTCGGTGAGCCGGCTGAGGCGATGTCCCGGCTGCGGATCCAACCGAGTGTCGAGGTGATGGCCAGGTTTGGCCGAACCACGTATGAGAGCTGAACGGCGGTCAGGTTTCCGCGTTTGATGGTGTTCCCCTTCGTGACAGTGGGAACGGCGGTTCCAGAGGGAATGAGAACCTCCCATCGTGGCTTCTGCGGAGTCGCGCTCTGCGCCTGGGTGGCTCCCGGCGCGGGCGTGGTCTGCGCATCGACAGCGTGAGCCGTGGCGGCGAGAATGCCGAGCGATGCGACGAGAGACAGTGCGATGTGGCTGAACATGGGTGGACTCCTGTGGTGACTGGCCGGCTAACGTGGTTGACGTGTGGTGAGAGAACGACTTCTGACTGCGAGTGTGAGCGCGACAATGATCAGCATCGTTGCCACGGCAAACGTGAGCCGCATCCCTCCGGCAATCGCCGAGGGGGTGGCGGTGGTGATGTCTGGTGACGCCGTGCCGATCGTGAACACCGTGCCCATGACCGATGCGCCGGTGATGAGCCCGAGATTTCGCGACAAGCCGAGCATTCCGGCAATAGCGCCCCGCTGCCCCGGATGAATGCCGGTCATGATGGCGGTGTTGTTCGCCGCCTGGAACAAGGCATAGCTGGCCGTCATGACGATGAGCGGGGCGATGTAGCCCGTGACACCAAGACTCGTCGGCACTGTGGAGACACCGATCGCGCCGCCCGCAATTCCGGCCAGCCCGAGGATGGTCATGCGTCGCGTTCCGAAGCGGTCGACAACGCGACCCGAGGGGACGCCGGTCAACACGGAGACAAGCGGACCGGCCGACAGGACGAAGCCGACAGAGACGGCCGCAAGGCCGAGCGCGCGAACGAGATAGAAGGGCCCGACGACCAGCGTCGCCATCATCACGGTGGAGACAAGCGCGCTCATGGCCAGGCTGGCGCGGAGGGTCGAATCGCGGAACATCGCCAGTCGAATCAAGGGCGACGCGGTGTTCGCCTCGATGAGCAGAAAGGCCCCGGCACCGAGCACTGCCGCGAACAGCAGCAGGATGTTGAGCACGCCGAAGTGGCCGCGGCCGAGTGTCATGGCCAGTGCGTACGCCGCCAGAGTCAGCGTCAGAACCAACGTGCCCGCATAGTCGAAGCCCGCCGATTCCGCCTTCGGCGACCGGCGGTCTGCGGGTAGGTGACGGTAAGCGAGACGCAGGGTCAGCATGCCCAGGGGCACGTTGACAAGGAAGATCGCGCTCCAGCCAGCGCCAGCTATCAGGAGGCCGCCCAGTGATGGACCGAGCGTGGTGCCGATCGCGGACATGGTTCCGAGCAGACCCATCGCGCTTCCGGCCCGGTCCTTCGGCACCGTGTCGCCCACAAATGACACAGCGAGGGCCATCATGACGGCGGCGCCCAGTCCCTGCGCGGCGCGGACCACAAGCAACATCCCGAGCGTTGGCGCGAGGCCGCACAGCAGGGATGCCACGGTGAACACGGCGATTCCGATGAGCATCAGCCGTCGGCGGCCGATGGTGTCACCCAGTCGCCCGGCACTGACGATCAGCGTGGTGATCGCGAGGAGGTATGTGAGGACAATCCACTGGACGTCCTGAAAGGAGGCGCTGAACGCCGCGGCCAGCGCCGGTAAGCCGGCGTTGGCAATACTGGTGTCGAGCGATGGCATCAGCATGGACAGCGACAGGCCCACAAGCGCCCACCGATCGACACCGCGACGTCCCACTGCCGCGTCGTTCATTGCGAGGATTGCGTTCGACATGCGCCCACACTAAAGGGCGCGGTGGCATAGCGGAAGACGCAGCGGTTGCACTTTATACGTGCGTTTGACGCCATGTCACGGCACACTGTGCAGGAACCCCGCGATGGCCAGACCTGACCTCAATCTTCTGTTCACCCTCGATGTCTTGCTGGCGGAGGGCAGCGTCGCCCGCGCGGCCCGTCGCCTGCGGCTTAGTCCGTCGGCCATGAGCCGGGCGCTGGCGCGATTGCGGGCGACCACCGGGGATCCGCTGCTGGTGAGGGCTGGTCGCGGGCTGGTGCCCTCGCCCAGGGCGCTTGAGCTGCGCGGTCGCGTGAGTCAGCTGGTGCACGACGCCGAGGGTGCGTTGCGTCCTGCCGACAGGCTCGACCTTGAACAACTCGATCGCACGTTCACGGTGCGGGCCAGCGAAGGCTTTGTGGAGAACTTCGGGGGCGCCCTGCTGGCCCTGGTCCGGAAGTCGGCGCCTGGAGTGAGGCTGCGCTTCGTGCACAAGCTGGAAAAAGACAGTGGGCCGCTCCGCGAGGGCAGCGTCGATCTGGAAACTGGTGTGGTCGATAGTCAGATCGGCCCTGAAGTGCGCGCGCAGGCGCTCTTTCGCGATCGCTACGTTGGCGTGGTCCGCAAGGGGCACGCGTTGTGCAGGGGCACAGTCACAGCGGCCCGTTATGCGTCCGCTGAACACGTCCACGTTCTGCGCCGAGACAGCGACAAGAGCCCGATTGATGCGGCCCTGGCCTCTCAGGGACTGGAACGCAGGATCGCCACGGTCGTCGGAGGCTACTCGGCCGCGCTGGCCCTCGCCCGTGCTTCCAGCCTCGTCGCCAGCGTCCCTGAACGGCACACCGGAAATCTGCGCGACCACATGCACAGCTTCCCTCTCGCATTGGCCCTTCCGGAGTTCACGGTGTCATTGCTCTGGCATCCACGCATGGACGCCGACCCCGCGCATCGCTGGTTGAGGGGCTGTGTGCGGGATGCCTGTGTCTCTCCCCGCGCCGCGATTCGGTTGGGAAAGTGAAAGTGAGAACCAAGCGGCCGTTGCGGGAACCCGTCCGCGAGGCGCCTGGGCCGAAGCTGAAGAACTACATCACGCCGGCGGGCCTACAGCGACTCAAGGACACCCATCGCTTCCTGATGAACAGAGAACGTCCGGCCGTGACCAAGGTCGTGGCGTGGGCGGCGTCCAACGGCGATCGCAGCGAAAACGCCGATTATCTCTACAGCAAACGTCGACTGCGCCAGATCGACTCACGGATTCGCTTTCTCACCAAGCGGATCGACGCCGCCGAGGTGGTAGACCCGGCCGCACCGCGGCCGGCATCCGCCGCGGCCCACGTGTTCTTCGGCGCCACTGTCACCTACACAGACCCCGCCGGCCACGCGCACGTCGTCCACATCGTCGGCATCGATGAGGTGGACGTGAATCGCCGGTACATCAGCTGGAGGTCGCCACTGGCGCGGGCGCTCATGAAAGCCGGCGTGGGTGACCGGGTGGTCCTGCACGCGCCGAAAAGAACGGAACACCTCGAGATCCTGGACGTGGAGTACGTCGCGATTCCGATAGAGCCGTTCCGCGAACCGCCGGGCGCCGAATCAGCGCCTGAGCGCAAGCCGTAGCCGTCACGCCGACGGCGTCACCGCCTGCAGCGCTGCCTCGACGTGTAAACGGGTGGTGTCGAGCAGTGGCACGCCCCGATGACACTCGTCTGTGAGCACCAGCGGCAGTTCGGTTCCGCCCAGGATGACGGCCTCGGCGCCCTGTGTATCGATCAACCGGTCGATCACCTGCAGGAGCCTCAGCCGCGTCTCCGGCAGAAACTGATTCTGCAGCAGCTCGTTGACATAGATGTCATGCACGTGCAGAAGGTCCTCGGGCGCCGGTGTCACCAAGTGGATGCCCGCAGCGTCGAACACGTCCGGATAGAACCGGCCTGCCATCGTGAACCGCGTTCCCAGCAGCGCCACGCGTTTCAGGCCACGCGCCCGCACGTGCCGACAGGTGGCCTCGACGAGGCTGACGAGCGGAAGGGAGGACCGCTTCTGCGCGTCGTGAAACACGATGTGCGGAGTATTGGCCGCAATCAGGCCGACCGCGGCGCCACCCTTCGCCAACACCGACACCGCATCGGAGAGGTAGTCGGTCACGAACGGCAGGTCCTGCCTGAACATGGCGGCGAGCAGGCGCTGGACGCCCACCGAGTTGATCAGCACGGCTTGGTGCCCTGCCGCGACGAACAGCCGGTAGTAGGCAATGGTGGGTTCTGGGCCAATGCCGCCGACCATGCCGATGACCGGCATCGTGCCGCTCATGCCACGCCCAGCAATTCCACATCGAACACCAGCGTGGCGTTCGGCGGGATCACCCGTCCGGCGCCCCGCGGGCCGTACGCGAACTCGGGCGGCAGCACCAGCCGGCGGTGCCCACCGACTTTCATTCCCTGGACACCCTGGTCCCATCCCCGAATGACTTGTCCGCCGCCGAGCTTGAACGAAAACGGTCCCCGGCCGATTGACGAATCAAACTGGCTGCCCTTGTTGTCAGGCGCGCTTTCGGAAAACAGCCACCCGGTGTAGTTCACGGTTGCGGTTTGCCCCGTCGTCACCATCGCCCCTGTGCCCTCCTGAGTATCGGTCTGCGAATAGGTCATCTCAAGACGATATCGCATGGGGCAGTGTCAGGGTGATCCACCGTTGCTGCTTCTGGTGGGGGACCCGACTGCAGGGGGCGCGTACGGCCTCCAGGGCCGCCTCGAATTCATCGTGCGTTCATGGAGGAGCTGGCATGCTCCTGGCCATGAGTAGCGCTCGCGTGGGCACACGTGCCGGGTTTGAGGTCTGCGGCATCACCTCTACATGGATTGGGGCAAGATAGGCTCGTGCGCGTGTTGCTGGTCGAAGACGAGCCCGAAGCGGCGCGAATGCTGGCAAAAGGCCTGCGCGAACAGGCGTATGCCGTCGATATTTCAACCGATGGCGACGACGCATCGATGCGACTCGCGACGACCGACTACGATGCCGTGATCCTCGACGTGATGTTGCCCGTGAAGAATGGCATGCGGGTCGCGCGTGACTTGCGCGATGCGGGGGGGGCCGTGCCAATTCTGATGCTGACGGCACGGGACTCGATTCAAGCCAGGATTGCAGGACTCGACAGTGGTGCCGACGACTACCTCACGAAGCCGTTCGACCTGGGCGAGTTGCTCGCGCGGCTGCGCGCGCTGATTCGCAGAGGGGTCCGCGCTCCGCTTCCGGAACAACTGATTGTCGGCCCGCTCGAGCTCGACACACGCGCCCGTCAGGTGCGCAAACATGGGACCACGCTGGCGCTCACGACGCGCGAGTTCGCACTCCTGGAGTACCTGGCCCGACGCGTCGGGCAAGTGGTTGGACGCGCGGATATCGCCGAACACGTGTGGGACGAGTTCTACGACCCGATGTCGAACATCATCGACGTCTACATCCAGCGGTTGCGGCGCAAGATCGACGATCCGGACCAGGCGTCGTTGATTGCCACCCGTAGGGGTGAGGGATACGCACTCGTTGCCCCTGCGCCATGACACTCACTATCCGGGCGCGGCTCACGCTCTGGTACGCCGTCCTGATGTTTGTCGTGCTGGTGGGGGCGGGGACGGGTGTCCTGTGGCTGCACGGGCGAGTGGGATTGGCGCGCCTCGATGGAGAACTGGAGGAAGCTGCTGTTGTGGCGTCTGGTGCGCTCAGAAGTGAATTCGACGAGGGACTGCTGCTTCCGCAAGGCGCCATCGACTTGGTCGAGGGCATTGAGCTGCCAGGTGTCGGCATCGCCGTGCTTTCCAGCCGTCATGAGGTGATCGCCTCAAGACCCACACAAGGGCCGACGGTCGCGGGTACTGCCGGTGACGCGGCCATTCTTGCAGCGACCACACTGCCGGGCGACGTCGTCGGCTTCCGCGTCCGCGGCATCGATGGCTCGCACAACGAGCAGACGTATCGCATTGTCGTGTGGACGCCCCTCGCGCGACTGAGCCGTGAGCGGGTGACGCTGCAACGCGCGTTGTTTCTCGGAATTCCGCTCGCCGTTCTCCTGGCGGGGCTTGGCGGGTGGAGCCTTGGGCGACGGGCGCTTCGACCTGTGGTGGACATGGCGCGACAGGCCGAATCCATTGGCGCCCACCTGCGCGACGCACGTTTGGTGGTCCCCAATCCGCACGACGAGCTCGGTACGCTGGCGCGTGCGTTTAATGGCCTGCTTGAGCGCTTGGCCGCGTCATTCCAGGCTCAACGAGCGTTCATGGCCGATGCGTCCCATCAGTTGCGGACGCCGGTCTCGGTGGTGCGTATCGCCGCGCAGGTGGCACTTGGCCGTGACGAACGGCCGAACATCGAGTACCGCGAGTCCCTTGACGTCATCGCCCGCCAGGCCGAACGCCTCACCAAGATGGTGGACGACATGTTTGTCCTCGCTCTTGCTGACGCTGACGCCAGACCCCTGCAACTGACACCGCTTTACCTTGACGAAGTCATCGCTCAGGTCGTGGGCGAAGCGCGCGTCCTCGCTGCGGAGCGGAGTCTGACCCTGCGCACTGACTTGCCCGAAGAGGTGTCGCTTTTCGGCGATGAGCACCTGTTACGACAGCTCTTGATGAACCTGCTCGACAACGCGATGCGATACACGCCGCCAGGCGGCACGATCGTGGTGACCTTGGTGCAGACCTCGAGCGGAGTCCGACTGGTCGTTCGCGACACCGGGACCGGCATTCCCCACGAGGAAGTCGCGCGCATCTTCGAACGTTTCGTGCGTCTCGGGGCTCAAGGCGCCGGCGCGGGGGCCGGTCTCGGACTGCCGATTGCGAGGTGGATCGCTGAGGCCCATGGTGGAAGCCTTGTCCTGGAATCGACCGGCCCGACGGGGAGCGCGTTTGTCACCACGCTGCCTGTCGGCACCGCGCCCGCGCTCCACTCGTAGGGCCGCTCGTTCATTGAGCCGCGAGTGTCGCCAGCAGGGCGGATCCCGTCTTGGCGACGACCGCCAGATCCTTGGCGTCGGCCGCCTGGCGAAGGTCTTTGAGCTGCGCGTCGATCCGCGCGGCCACCTCGCGGTTGATGGTCCCGCGGATTCTTCGCCACGTCCACTCGAGCGTGGTGACATCACCCAAGACACTCCCGACGTCCTTGGCGGCGGCGTCCACAAGGGTCTGGCGCACCCAGAGCTCGACCCGAGCACGCTCGATCGTGAGGAGCGGCTCGTGCTGCAGCCGAAGATCGAGGTCGTTTTGGGCGATCCGTAAGGCGGCGTGGCGCGCGTCCGCTGACTTGCGGGAGGTCACGGCTGTGTCGATCGCGGCAATGTCGCGGCTCATCTGCCTCGCAAGCGTCTCGGGCACGCGACCCGCCCGGTAGGATGCCCATGTCGGTTTTAATGCCGTGACCGCGGCAGCAGCACCGCTCCAATCGCTTTTGCCAAGTGCATCAAACGTGTGTCGAACCGCGCTCGACAGGTTGACAAGTGCCGCCGGCGCAGCCGGCAGGGATCGAGTACGCGCGTCGGCCGGCACCACGAAGGACGCCTGCTCGAAATCGCCTGTTGCGCTCCCTGTCGAGAACTCGCCGTAGCCGGGCGCAAAGACCTTCTCCTCCGACTTCCCGTCAAGGTGGAGCTCAGAGACGATCAGGGCGCCGGCAATGGGCCCGCTCGGCCCGGCCACCGTCTGGTTGATTTTCTTGACAATGACTTCCTCAAACACGCTCTCGGGAATGTTCTCGGGCCTGTAGGCATCGCCGACCTTGGGGTGGCCAGGCATGATCATCCCCGGGGGGCGATTCTTGCCGGCAATCCATGTTCCGTCGGTATCGGCCACGACCCCGTCAACGTAATTGAACACGTCCTCACCGAAGTACCACACGGCCCCATCGTCGGCCTGCGCGAACCAGTCGATCGCCACTTCGTCGATCCGTCCTCCGGAGAACGCGAGGTACTGCCACGACACCACCTTGATCGGTGTGCCGTCCCACTCGATCGTCTTGTCGATTGCCAGGGCCGTGAACTCGGTGCGCCAGGGTTTGCCGTCAACCTGCCCGCCATAAATCACCTGACTGATCGTGCTGCTTGGGTGGAGGGCGTTGGTGATGGAGGTCGGGTTCGAGAATGACGGCTTGATGAGATCGATGCGTGTGTTCGTCGGCGCGAGCGGAAGGCAGCCCTTCCCGCTTGACGGCTTGACGCATGTGGGACCTACGGGCATTGAATTCTGAGCACCGAGCGAGGTGATCAAACCCACTACCACGACGACGATTCGGATGATGTTGTGTGCCATGTGTGTTCTCCTGGCCGGAAAACTATCGCAGCGGTGATGAACGGACCATTAAGGGGATGCTGGTCCTTTTCATCCTCTGTTCATCTGGCGTGCAGTACGGTGCTCCGCATGCAGACCACACACCACGTTGCGCACGTCGTCCTGGTGAGCCTCGCGATCGTGGCCGGCGTGCAGATCATACAGGGCGAGCAGGATCGACCCACAGCACACAGTCACGTCACCACCCAGGCCATGCGGGTGGATGGCGTGCTCGACGAGCCCGCGTGGGCGTCCGCCAAGCCCATTGGTCCACTCCTGCAGAGCGAGCCGACAGAGGACGCACCGGCGACCTTTCAGACCGACGTCCGCGTCCTGTTCGACGCCGACTACCTCTATTTTGGAATCTTCTGTCACGACACAGCGCCGTCCGGGATTGTAGCCACACAACTCGCTCGCGACGCGGACCTCGAGGTGGACGATCGAATCGTGATTGTCCTCGACACGTTCTTCGACCAACGGAACGGATTCTTCTTTTCGGTGAATCCGGTCGGCGCCAGGGTGGATGGTCAGATCTCGAACAACGCGGAAGATCTCAGCCGTGAGTGGGACGGCATCTGGGACGCGCGCGCGCGAATTACGTCAGAGGGTTGGGTGACCGAAATCCGCATTCCGTTCAAGACACTGCGGTTCAAGTCGGACCCGACGGTCTGGGGCCTGAACGTCGAGCGCCAGATCAAACGCTTTCAGGAGATCGATCGGTGGGCCAGTCCCCAACAGGACCTCTGGGTTTCGAACCTGGCAGCCGCCGGCCAGCTCACCGGCCTCACGGGTGTACGGCAGGGACGGGGGCTGGATATCCGTCCGTACCTCGGGACCACTCGAGACGACGGCGAGACGAAGGTCAAGGTTGGGTTGGATGTGGCCAAGAGCCTCACGCCGAGCCTCACCGCCTCCGTGTCCATCAATACGGACTTCGCCGAAACGGAGAATGACACCCGTCAGATCAACCTCACGCGCTTCGATTTGTTCTTCCCTGAAAAGCGAACGTTCTTTCTGGAAGGCGCCGGCGTCTTTGACGTCGCTGGTCTCGGCGGCGGTAGTGACCTCATTCCATTTTTCAGTCGCACCGTCGGCCTCTTTGATGACCAGGAGGTGCCGATCCTCGCTGGCGTCAAGGTCTCGGGACGACAGTCGGGATTCAACATCGGCCTGCTCGACGTGCAGACACGCGACACCACGCTTGAAGAGGGTCCGCTCGCGGCGCAGAACCTGTTCGCGATGCGAGTCAGCCGCAACCTCTTCGCGCAGTCATGGATCGGGATGATCGCCACGCGCGGCAATCCGTCGGGCGAAGGCGCCAACAGTCTGATCGGGGCAGATGCGCGCTTTGCCACCTCAACCTTCAGGGAGGACACCAATCTCAGCGCCGATCTGTTCTTCCTGCGAACGGACGATGATACGGGTGAGGTGGCGGTCGACCATGCCTACGGAGTCACGATCGACTACCCGAACGATCTGGTCAATGCCAAGTTGAGCTTCAAGCGCATTGGCGACGCCTTCAAGCCAGCGATGGGGTTTGCGCCGCGTACGGGGATCCGGAAGACAGATCTGTCTGTCGGCTTTGAACCACGGCCAGGGCGATTCGGCATTCGCCAGCTCGCCTTTGAACAGCGGGCTGAAATCATCACCGACCTTGACGGTGTCCTCCAGAACTGGGCAGTCCGTGTGGTGCCTCTGGGCATCCGGACCAACTCCGGCGAGGAAATCGAGTGGAGGGTCACACCCACGTTCGAGCGCCTCAACGAGCCGTTTGAGATCGCGGATGGCGTCATCATCCCGCCAGGAGATTATCGATGGACCGAGCACGGCGTTGAACTGCAAACGGCGAGCAAGCGCCGGTGGGTGCTCGACGCCGAGTACATGACGGCGAATTTTTATGGCGGTACGCTGCGACAGTTTGCTTTGGGGGTCGTCATCAAGCCGAACGTCCATCTTGGGCTCGTTGGGCAGATGGAACGCGGTACCGTCAGGCTTGCGCAGGACCGCTTCGTGACGCAGGTGGTGTCGGGAGGAATCGACTACGCGGCCGCGAACGTCACCTGGTCGAACCTGATCCAGTACGAAAGCGATTCAAGAGTTCTGGGCTTTCAAAGCCGCTTCCGGTGGATCCTGCGGCCCGGCAACGACCTCTTCCTGGTGGTCAACCGTGGTTGGTCGCGCGAGATGCCCGGCCGCTACGTGCCGAGCTTCGACCGGGGCTCAGTGAAGGTGCAGTACACATTCCGCAGGTGAGCGGACACGAGCAGGCTGAGCACACACAGGCGGCTAGAAGCTGAAGGTCAGTCCGAATTCTATTCGCCGTGGGTTGGTGACCGATGTCGCCGTCCGGACAAATGGCGAGGTCATGACCCCGGTGAACCCGCTCAAATTCGCGTGGTTGGTCAGGTTCGTGGCATTGGCCGTGAGCACCACTCGATGGGAGGCCACCTGCGTGGTATAGGCCGCGTTCAACGACCATGTGTATTGTGACGGCGTGCGAACGGTGTTGCGGCCGACACCGGCAGGCCGGTCGTTGAAGATCAAGTCACCGTTGTCGTCCAGGCCGGTAGTGATCGTGTAGGGCGTCCCGCTGTTGGCCGCAAGACTGAGTGTGGCGTTGAGATTCCTGAGCGCCTGGCTATTGACAGAGAAGGCGATGCGGTGACGGCGATCGCCGGCAATCGGCGCCCACTCGGTTGCGAGCGAACCACTGGGGGGCACCGCGAAGGCGCCTTCTGAGTCGCTCTCAAACCGGGCCCAGATGTATTGGAACCTGATGGTTTCACGCCGCCAGTTGAACCGCGCCTGGCTGGCTGTTCGCGATCCTCCTGCCAGGTTCAGCGTCAGCGTGGCCACGGCCTGGCGTCCCTTCATCCTGGCGCCCGAGGACGTCTCGATGATGTTCGCGAACCTGGAGTCGGGTCGCGCGCCAGCCACCGGCGCGTTGAGGTTGCGGCCGTACAGATTGCCTGACCATTCCGTCTCCCTGAACAGCAGGGCCAGCGAGATCTCCCTGGTCAGAACCTGGTCCATGCCGGCGGTGAAGGCCTGCGTTCTGGCGAGCGCGACCTTACCGAGCACGTATTTGTTGCTGGAGAGGAAGAGTCCGACAGGTCCGGGGTCCGGGAAGCTCGGGCGCGTCATGATGAGTTCCTGTTGCCGGACGCCATCGACGCGCAACGTCTGCTCGTATGTGGCCGGATTGAGCCAGGCATAAAACACGCCGTAGCTGGATCGTACGGTGGTGCGCCCGCTCTTGAAGGGCGCCCACGTCCCGCCCAGGCGCGGGGCAAGTTTCCAACCGTGGCTGACCAAGTTGTGGGACTCAAGGCGCAGGCCGGGACTGAGCGTGAGGCTTTTGCCCAATCGCATGTCGTCCTGGACGTACACGCCGGCGCGTGTGTTCCAGTACTCAACTCGCGCCTCACCGATGCGACGTGTATAGGTGGCCGGCTGTCCGGCAGCAAACGCTTCGCGACTCGTGAACATGTAGGTCCCGAGATAGTTCGCCCCATCGTCGGGCGCGTAGCGCCCGCCTTCGAAGAGGACCCCCACGCGGAACGAATGCACGCCGCGGATATAGTCGAGGTCTGACGCGAATGTAAATGCCCGGGTGTGATTGCCGCCCCGCACCTGCGCGCCACCGCTGGTAAAGGCATCGGTCACCACGATGGTCGGCTCCTCGACGGTGGCTCGCGCGTCGGTGCTGGCCCACTGCAGCTGTACGCGCGTGTCGAGGAACAATCGGCGGCCGATCGGGCCATTCTCCTGCAGCCGCAGTCCGCCAGTGCGCGACGAGGAGGAGAACGCGCGCTCGGCCAAATCGTACGCGCCCACGCCGAGGTTGCCGCGATCCGACCCGGTGACGTCGAACGAACCACGCAGCGTGTGATTACGGGTCAGCGCGTAGTCGACGAGGCCCACGACGTTCCAGGTGTCGGTCGGGCGTCGCAGGCCGAGGGCTTCTGCCCGCGTGCCGTTCGGTAGAGCGGCATAGAGGTTCGGCGTGTCGAACGCCCAACCCCGGCTGGTCGAGATGGCGAATGAACTCTTGTCCTGCACGATCGTGCCGCCCACGTTGGCCTGGTAGGTCTGGCTCCGCTCCGGGCCCTTGACCTGCGTGAAAGGACTGCGCCCGGTCATCGCGCCATCGCGGTACCTGGCTGTGGCGGTGCCGGCAAGCTTGCCGATGCCGGGCTGCGTGATGATGGCGATCTGCTCAAACTCCTGGGCATGGTTTTCGGCCGCGAACGAGTCGCGCACAATGTGGATGGACTTCATGAAGGCCTTGGGCGGCAGTGGTGCGCCCGAGAAGCCGTCAATGGTGAAGACGGTGTTGCCGCCGGCCATGTCCAGTAACTGCTGGGCCATCTCGGCCGGGTCGTCCGACAGGGCGTTGATCTCCTCGCGCGTGAGAATCGTACGGAAGGCGCCGCGTGGGTCTGCGGCGGCCACCTGGGCGTCTCGCGCCACGGTGACGACGTTTTCAATTGTTCCGACGGCGAGCACGATGGCTCGCCGGTTATCGCCGGATCGCAGTTGAACGTTCGGCAGCACACCTGTTTCGAAACCCGACAACTCTGCCCTGATCGAATACCGGCCCGGCATCAGCCGATCAAATGCCGACACGCCAACCGGCGACGTCGCCAGCGGTGCGGCCACCGCCGCCCTGGTCGCGTCGTCGAGCCCGGTGAGCGTGACGATGGCCCCGGGGATGACGCCGCCACTCTGATCGACGACGGTCAGAATCAACCGCACGTCCTGATTGGATGCGCGAGAAGCCTGAGCCGCGTGCGCCACACCGGGCGTGAGACCCGCGCACAGCAGCGCAGCGACAACCCGAATCAACGGGCGACCTCGAATTTCCTGGCGTCGACCTTCGCGTTGACGCGGTACCGATCGATGGTCGTTTCCTCCACGGTGTCGCCGCCCACCGCGCGCCGCATCAGGAACGGCCAGCGCAGGCCGTCCACGTCCCGGTAGTCGGCGAAGTACAGCCGGTGTTCGACGGCCCCGACCTGCCACGTCACCATCGCGGGCAGGTGCGTGGCGGTGTCGATGAACAGCCGCGACGCGAAGCCATCCGGGCTCGTGGCGCTGATGGCGTCGGCGGCGCCCGCGGGCGCCTGCGCGCGGCCGGCATACGCGAACGTGAGAGGGTAGCTCGGGAATGACGCTGCGAACAGACCCAGACTCCACCGACCGAAGTCCTGCTTGTTGGCGCGGACCAGCGCCGCACGAGCCGGTGCGTCCAGGCGCGCGGTCTCAGGCGGGGGAACCTGGATCAGAAGGTCACCGTTGAACCCGGTCTTCATCACGCCCGTTTCTTCAGCGGGAATCTCGTTCTGGCGGACATACCGGTCGGGAAACTCGCAGGCGATTTCGAACTCAATCGGCACGAGATTTTTGCCGCGGACGAGCCGCATCCGGCCGGTCACGACCACGCTTCGCACAGCGGTCAGGCGCGCGTCGCCACCCAGAGCCGAGCGGGCCGCGGCAAGAACAGGCCCGGGATCGGGCGTTTGAGACGCGGGTGCGGCGGGCAGACCCAAGGCAAGCAGGAGGGCTCCAAGCCGAGCCGGTCCCGGACGCTGCGCAGAAGCGAACGGTATGTCAGGTGATCCTGCCACAAGACCCGCGTCCCTCACCGTTGGATCGGCCGTCAGATTTTTGATGACGCCGCCGGTCTCCGCCGACGCGTCAGTGTTGCGGCGTGAGGTGCGTGCCCCGCCGCCTGAGCATCACGCTGGCCAACGTCGCGAGCAGCATCAGCAGGATGGCCAGTGCGAGGACTCCGGCCGTGGGGACCACCTCCGCGCGGATCTCGCAGATCGTCGCCGACCCCTGCCCCGTTCCGAGAAGGGATTGCGTCGTCTGGGTGGCACCCAGCGCGAGAAAAGAGCTGGCGCCCCCGCCACCGAAGTCGTTGAGACCGCCGCCACCGCCGGCGTAGCCACCGCCGCCGCCTACAAGGCCGCCACCCGCACCACCACCGAACCCGCCATCGCCGCTGGGGGCAAGGCCGGTGCCGGCCGCACCGCCGTTGGTGGCCGCGATGCCGCCGGTCGCGACTCCGGCATTCCCGCCATCGCCGCCCGCCCCGGCGCCGCCGGCGCCACCACCGTTCGCGACGCCATCCGCGCCATGTGCCGATCTGGATCAGCTTCAATCTGAAGGATGAAAGAGTACCGGGACTACCCGATCCCGCGCCGTTTGATGCAGCTGCCCTGGACCGGCTTGACGGTGTATTGCGTGAGGCCATGGGAAGTTCATTCCTGGAACCGGGGACGATTGGCCCCGGCAACTGGCCACGTATCGATTCGGTGCGCGGCAGGTTTCTGCTGATCCTTGATGAGCAGGGTAGAAAGCTGGACCTGTATGCGGAGAACTGGCGCCATCGGCCGATGTTCCTGAATGTACCCGCAGAGCACCCGGCTGCGGCGGTGATGATCCTCAATGAGCCCATTGCAGATTTTGATCACATCCAGGCGATGGTTCGTCAGGGGTTTCTGGTTCGCACGCGCGCGGATGCCGATACCCGGGAAGCGCGCTCGGGCGATACCTCCCGCCGCGACGCCGCCTTGGCGAGCGGCGCCCAGGCAATCAGCACCGACTACTATCTGCCTGTCAGCCGTTTCGGAACGAACTACGTTGTCTCTCCGTCGACTGGCATCTGGTGCAACCCGGTAACTTCACGACGATCCTGTACCGTAACCGAGTAGTCCGTTGGATGGCTTGTCAGTCCGCCCGTTTGCGGACGCTGACACCGGCCACACTGATCAGTGACTCGACACAATCCCGGATCGACTCGTCCATGCTGCGAAAGTGGATTGGCATGATGGCACGAATGCGGTCGTTGCGCAGTTCGCAGCCAGCCCAGATGCGTCGCAGTTCGGCTTCACGCGCCTTGATGCGATCCGGCGAAGTATCGGTGATGGCAGGCGCGTCAAAATGGAGTTCTGGCAGCAGACGATCGATGCTGGCGCAGATGTCTTCGACATTGCGGGCTTCCGTTGACCAGGCGATGTAGCGCTCGCCATTTTTCACTTGCACGCTTTCCAGCAACCCGATGTGGCAGTCGGCATCGTCGCGTACGTCAACGACCATCCAGGGTCGATAGGCCAGGGTCTGGAAGTACTTGCCTTTCAGCATGCCCTCGATGATGTGCTGCCACGGCCCCATGTCCTTCTGGTGCGCAGACTGGATCGGACCGACATTGTCGGCGGGGCAGCAGGTGATGGCGTCCCAGCGACCGCTTGTTTGTGCGGCATCGGCCCCGACGCATT